>Ga0056128_1002389_pt1 | contig 22179 bp, 12 predicted proteins | sample WorMetLIZISLAND2_FD_71113 | JGI IMG/M metagenome (GOLD analysis project Ga0056128, IMG submission 71113) | Marine gutless worms symbiont microbial communities from Max Planck institute for Marine Microbiology, Germany - Olavius geniculatus... ... | reverse complement strand
GGACAACCATGCAGGAGTTAAGCCACGCTGCCCTAGATAGGCAGCGGTGGGCAGCGATAGTAAGAATGGCGTCAGACACCAACGGGCATTGAGCCCACGGTTGTCGATGATGATGATGATACAGGAATGGGTTAAAAACACTTATATGTACCCCTGAGAGCATTTTGGCTCAATAAATGCAAAATTTGCTAAACAATATTTTATTTGGCAATTAGCACTGCTGAGTTATAATTGATTATTTTTTGTTAAAATTAACTGCTAAAATCATTACCAGCTCTGTTAGTATCATTGTGATGTCAGTGTGTAATAACTTATTAGTGAGTTGGTTCGTTGACTGGGGCTTGCTTTCACGGCTTTTATTGGTGTGATAAGAAATGATTTCCAGTCTGTCCAAAATGCGGCATATGGGAGGTCCGGGCTCTTACTTTAGTTGTGCCTAAAACTGCAAAAAAATTACGTCAGCATTACTTTGGACAATGTGTAGTAGATATTACCGATTACATAAACCTGTTTGAACTCTGCATCTGTTTGGGCATCTTCTTCCCCATGTAGCAAGTTGCATGTGGTTGATTGTTAATGATTGGTGATATTGACATTGGCCACAGTGGCGTAGCCAAAAATTTCAATTGGAGGGAGCCTCGTCTCCCTTTCCCTCCCCTCCCCTTCCCCCTTTCATCCCTCCCTTTCCTCTTCCTCGCTCTTATACCCTTTCCCTCCTTTCCCTTGTTCTCTCCTCTTTTTCCCCTCCCTTCCCTTAGAAGTAGGACCCCCTACAATCCAGCTAACGGTCTGGGGCAGTGCTGTGAGCTCCCCCAGCAGGGTCTGGGGTGGATCCCCAGCTGAAATTGAATTTGATGCATTTCGGCTTCAAAAGATGAGATATGGTGGCAAATGTTTTAATTATTTTCCTCAAAATAAACTGAGCAAATTGGCAAATTTCGTGCAGTTTAAACGTATGCTTATGTTTTGTCTGGAGGATTTGGGGGCCTGCCCCCCCTGTCTATGCCACTGATTGGCTAGTGGAACTCGCTGCCCTACTGGTTTCTAAAGGTTTAGTTTTGAAAACCAAGCATAACTTGTGATTGTTTCAGATTCAACAAGAACTACTCCAGTGTTAATGTTTATTTGATTTTCAGGTCATTATTTAGTGCAAACAAGGCCGTAATTTTGAGACCTTTGAACTCCATCAAGATTTTACATTTGAGATCGTACATTTGAGACAGTACGGTTTTTAAACTGATGCATTGCACAGTCAGCAGTGTTGGAATTTTTGATAGAATTCTTGCATCTTTCAGCACTTTGAACCAGCAAGTTTTGTCATCCTACGAATGAATTTGTAGCAGTTGAAGTAGTTCGAGAGATTTACTGCATCAAGATCAGCCACAGAATTGCAGACTTTCATCTTAAACTGAAATTGTAAGACTGAAATCTAAATCTGAAGACCAAGAGCACTATTTTTTGGTCTTGAGACAGTCTCAAGTTTAGGACCATGGTCCCAAGACCATGGCCATGTGACTGATACTGTACACTGAGACATTTCTAGTTCATTCTGGTACATGTTACCATTAGTTATTAGTTTTGGTTAAGTTATGAAAGTCATTCAATAAATAAGTTACAAAATCAGTGTCATTCCGTTAGTTTTCTAAATCTAAAAAATCCAAAATGTATGTTTTTGGGGGAAATTTTATTCTGAACATGTGTACAAATTTTTTTGATGATGTTTGTGATGTCATCACCAGAAATCTATCATAACTCTCAAGTGATAAACAGCATATAAACAGGGAAAATGTATAAACTTAACAAGTTAATGCCATTATTTTAAATGCTAAAGATTAATGTTTCATTTTTACGCATGAAAGAACGACTGATTACACCTTTGTGTATGATACAAATTTCTGCCCATGTCCCATTTTCTTACACCAAACGTGAACTGTTCGCTTCGTAAAGCACTTGTGCCATATGCTGCATGCGTCTCAGAGTGAATCTGATTTGCATTAATTTTTTCTGCCTACAAAAACACAATAACAGAACCTTGTTCATTATGGTACGATTTCAGTGGCAACGTTGTCGAATTTAATGTTTCTAAATGATGTCACAGTGACATCATCGTCATAAAACTCATAGCTGCTACTCAGAATTAAATTCCCTACAAAACGTAAATTTCGGATTTTTAATATTTGGAAAACTAACAGAATGATGCTGTTTTGTAACTTGTTTATCAAACGACCCTCGTATTTGTTTTCCCGTTTGTTTTTTTACCATTATACACCCTGTTCCATAAAAACGTGGCGCTTTACTTTTGTCGATATCTTCTCCAAGTATTGACCGATTTTAAAAATTCTTTTACTGCCACACTTTGAGAACAATTTGCAATAACGTGATTATTATATATCCCACCACAGCGTAAATGGACAAAATTAAAGTGCGATGTTTTTATGGACCATGGTGTATAAAGACAAACAAAAAGATGTTCAGTGTATGGCTGCCTGTGTTTGCAGTTGACAGTCGAACTGATATGGTCGGCAGCTATGGTCCGAAGACGGAACTCCAGTCTTTCACCTCAAAGCCGGAACAAACTCCTTCTGGTATGCTGGCTCGAGGTACTTACACGATCAAGAGCCTGTTTACCGATGACGACAAGCATGAGCATCTAAAATGGGAGTGGAAGTTGGAAATCAAAAAGTAGATGCGGTAGTTGTTAATTACTTGTTCCATTTAGCCATCCGATACCTGACATCCTGTTATAGCAAATCGGTATTTGCCTCTGTGCGATATTTGTTCTTGGTTTGTAAAATGTTTACGATCGTGACCAAATTATGTAGAAATTGACATTCTTGTTTGTGAAGTTTTGCTTAGCTACACTGCGATGTTGACATCTATGCAGAGTTTATGCACTTACTGTGTCTCCACACAGCTTGATGTTTACTGTTTGATAAGTTTTGGTTGCATGTTTCAATAGGTTCTATTTTTCTATGAAATGTGAGTTGTATTGAGGATATCACATACATGACTATTATACATAGTATACATTTTTCTGGGATATGTGAGCCTTAAAGGTGGTGTAAAATTGATATGATCTATTTTTAATCTCTTTTGGATTTATTTTTTTGGAGTTGCTTCTCTTGCAGTTTTTTTCTTAACTGTAAGCAAGCGATTAGCATGACGTTGCCTAAATAAAAATGACTTAAAGCGGGACAGCTGTTATTTTCAAAATAAACTAGAGCTGTCGAAGCGTTAATTTTTTTTTAAATGCATGAACGCACTGCGTTAATTTTTTAACACATTAATTAAAGCATTATTAATGTACCCAGGCCTGTCGAGAGGGAGAGTAGAGGGGTAAGTTATCTCAAGTCGTACGACGTTTGGGGGGCTTCGCCTGTGGAATATAGAAAGTTAGAAACACATTTTAAACATATAATCAACAGTAGCTGACGTCATAGCTAACACAAAAATCTATTAGCCTGTCGTCAGAATAATTATTTATTTACATTAGCGATGGAACGGCAACTACAGTTTAGCTACTTGAATTCATCCAATTGTCAAATAATTGCAGTTTAATGGGATATTGGAACTTTTGCTTCACCGAATTTTGTAAATTTACATAAATTTACGTATGTGCGTTAATTTTTGTAACGTGTGTTAATTTATTAACACGTTAAATAATGCGTTAATTTGACAGCTCTACAATAAACTGTAAACAGTTCATCAAATAACGGCTTTTATCGACTGAATTGTTGACACTTTGGCAACTGTTTTCTTGCAATAGTTTGCTCACTGCTAGATGATACCGTGTACAATTTGTCATTTGTGAAATCAAAGGCTGCAATTTGATGAATTGTTACAGCTTACTGGCTGCAGTTTCAACCTGTGATTTTATTCCAAGATGTCATTTTCGTAGCTAGTAGGTCATGATTGCTCAGTAATTGTATTTGAAATTGTTATTTTCCACTAAACTGCTTGACGAGCGTTTTGTTTAATTTCTGCTATTTCAACTATATATGAGTAACAATTTCATCTGTTAGAGGGTCACGATAAAGCTTATTTTTATAACGTTGATTTCAATTTTGAATTATGCAACTGTTTTTATGATTTTTTTGTTGATCTCCTTTTCCATTTCAATGTTTGCATTCTCTTCCGCAGTCTTTTTACATTTTATTCTTTACAGTATATTTTTCCAAATAGTAGTTTTATAATGTTACTTGCTCAAAACTATTGCTGCAAGATGAACTTTTCATGTCTAACATTTGCTGTTGTTCATTAATCATATTGCAATCAAATATATCATTGACAGATTATCTTGTGGCCTAAGAATAAATTTTTAGGAATTACACTTGATATACCAATATTTCTGATAAGTTTAGTTTTTGGGTCAGTCGAACTAAACATACAGAGTGACGTAACTTAACTGACATGGTTCAGTTTTTTACGAACTGACCTATAGGCAAGCAGTAGTGCATTACAGTAGACACCGACTAACGGCGTCGATCACTACTTAACTATGCGCACGCACGCATCAGCCGATGACCAATATGCTCATCCGTTGGTCATTTTGTCAAAACTAAACCATGTCAGTTCAGTTACATTGCTGTGTATGCGCCTTAAGGCTTGCTTTGTGAGTGCCATAGCCAAGTGATTGGTTAGAAGGACCGCCCAGTTGAGGGGGCAATCTCCGTGGGTACTAGGCCGATGTGTTCAGATATTTTGTTGTATTTTGATGTTGTGTTCTTAGTTTATTAGTTATGAACCTGTAAATCTGTGTAGTTTTGCTGTATTGAAACTGCCTGTGAAAAAATGCCACTTGACATTTCGAAAAGTGAATAGAACGTTTTTCTTTCGGACGTGCAAATGTTTAATTTTTCATTGTTCTCCAAAGACTTAACATTTGATCTTCACTCAGTTACGTTACAGTCATAAAATGGAATCTGCTCGGCTATGGCTATGGTTTTCTGGCGACAGCAAGACCATGGTCGTAAATATCGTAAATGTTTTTAGAATGTGTGGTCAAGGGTTAAGTGCCTTATCAATGTATGGCCACAGTGTAAATATTTGGTAAAATTTATAATTCTAATTTGACTTCCGTTTCCACTGTCCTGCTATTTGGCGTTGAAATGATAAACAACTTATTGAGTTCGAGTTTGAATGCGTTAGCAGTATTAACTGAAACAAACATATGTCTGGTAGTCTATATATTCACATCATAGCCGTTGGAGTGATTTTCTGTGGTTTTATGAAGTAACGAAACGTTGTGGTAGCTGTAGCTATATTGGTTGCACTTATAATAGATTACAGCCCGAATTTCTGGCGTTTTTGAAGCACAGAATGTTACTAATAACAAGGCGTGAAAAACTGTCATTGTATAAATATTTTTTCATTATGAGTACACTGTTCAGAAAAAACACCCACTCACGTTTTCTGATATATTTGTGTCGAAAGTGATTAAATTTGCACAAAAATTTCAGGAAATGTTTAGCAGGAAACATGTATTCCGAAGGTGAAAAAGTTAGATATTTTTAGCTACCCGTGACGTCATACTGACGTCATAATTCTATGTTTGTAAGTTATTGGTTTTATCGCTGATGACAGACATTTGATGAAACGCATCAATTGGTCATTGTGTTAACAGGCCCCAAAATATGCTAATTCGTGACGCAGTTTTACATTCTGCACTGTTTTCGTGGTTTATCTTCTTGGCTGAGTGCGACATCCTCAACTTGTTGAAGTTGGAATCCTTATGCGCAAAGCGTCACTGGGTGGATGACCACTTGCCCACTATCAGTTAAACGGCTTGATACTGCTGTCATTTTTTTTATTTAAATGTTTTATTTCATCAGCATTCCATTGTTTGTCCATTGTCTAGAAACATGTAGCACAAACTTGCGGCTACATAACCCTTGCTGACTCGCAAACATTAGGCCTATATCAGATCTCTGTCTTCAACGGTAAAACCCATAATTTACAAACGCGGAAATATGACGTCACCAGTAAAAAAATATCTTTTTACACCGGTGGAATACTAATTTTCTTCTAGACATTTTCTGAAAACTTTGTGAAAATCTGAACATTTTCCGTGGAGATAGGCTATAAAAGTAAACCGGAGTGGGTGTTTTTTTTCTGAACACTGTGGGCTATATTGAAATATGAACACATCACAATATTGGCAAAATGTCGGGACCCAATGACGACAGATTATGCAGTCGTCCGCGTTATCTTCAAAATAAATGTATCACTTTCGTGAGGTTTTTGACGTCAGATGAACGTGAGCTCTGCTCTGCCTTTTTCAACTTGGCGCACTGATGACTCTTACCTGGGGAACGTTTGCACCAATTTTGTTCCGTGTTTTTAGGCCTACGCCTTTTCGTTTTCGTGTTAACGAACGCGTACGGGTCGGACGGGCATGACGCATAATGTGGCCTATAGGACGACCGCATATTTGTGCGTACCAGCTGGCAGGATATGTCACACATAGGTTGACAGGACAGGACGCTTTAACACTCCCTACTGCATAATCGTACCAGCTTCGGAACTACGTAAAGAACAAGCGCAGCGCAATTCAATTCATACACAACACAATAAGGGGTCGTCCATAAATGACGTCACGCTTTGAGGGGGGTTACATTATTGTGACGACGTGTGACGTAAGGGAGGAGGTTGAAGGAAGTGTGACGTCACACACGTCACATCTGCAGTGGAATGGCACAATAGACAGCCAAATTCATGTTGCCAACTCGCCGTATGTGTCAGGACGAAGAACATTTAGAAACACTGTGCTTAATTTCACACAATTTTATGCATTAAATTGACAGTAGACAATTTTGATAATATATTAGAATTGGGATGCTGAAACTCGTCTCTGTACTCTACACTACAGGCTGCCATGGGCGGGGGGAGAGGTAGACGTTTGTGACGTCGTATTTGAAGGGGGTCCAGGGAAGTGTGACGAAGGGGGGTTTCCTTAAAATCGCATGACGTCATTTATGGACGACCTCTAACCTAATAAATAGCAAGCCGCTTAATTTTGTTGTCTAACTCCATCAAATAGCGACTTATTCACCGACGTATTTTGCAGTAAAAATTTTTATAGAAATGTCCCACCACACTAAAAACACGACACTATATGTAACTGCATTGTGAAACGTCGGGATTTACGAATAAATTAGGGCCTATCGGCTGTGCCTACTTTTTGTGTTCCACCGGTTATGCATCGTACCAATACCGTAGGCCCGTAAAAGTGAATATTTAGTCATATAAATGGCGACGTCGTATGTCTTTGGCGCTGGATAATAATTATCCCGCTAGAAAATATCACGTGCTTTAATTATGGCGTTGCCTGTCATTGGAGCACTGCTAAAAAGGCGACGAAAATGATGAGCTTCACCAAACGTCGGCTGGCAGTTTCTATGGCTACCAGCGCCGACAAATATGTCTCTAAGGAAATCTTTTCTGCTTGCTGGAACGACATTTTTTCCAGGCCGGGTGCCCTTTTCGACTCCCGTCGAAGCACCCAAGCCGGAAATTTGAAGTGAACGTCGACGAGCCGTTTCAGTGTTGTAGGCCTATTGTATTATTCATACCGTGCGTCGTTTGTGGGATAATGCCACCGCCCCAGACAGCCAAACTAGGCTTTCAGCCCAGCAGGCTAAGCTAGATACCGTAATCCCTGTGGGTAGGAAGCTGAGTTGGTCTGAACTGCTGATAGGTCTTAATTCACTAGGGGATTGGAATTAACAGGATTGCATCGTTATACTTGCCTTGACGAACAGTAGCCTACGGAACGAGTTCGTGTGATATGTATGAATCTTGAGTGAATAAACTATTACAATTAAAACGGCGTAGAAATATATAGCGCAATTAAGTTACGGCCGGGTGGCATATCATAGTTGTCGATGGGCGGCGGTACTATTACTGGCAGCAGTGGTGAGACAGTAGACGCTATCCTTGTCAGCGGCTAACTGGCCGCACGATTCCCTCGTCTGTTGCAGGGCGGCGATGATGCCTCCAGGCGTAGGCGTCACGGGATCCGTCCAGCACGTTCCGGACACTCTGAGATCCACGCTGTCGACCACGTCGAGCAGCCACGTCATCCGGCAGTCGCAGCGCAGTGGGTTGGCGTCTAGCGTCAGCGTAAGGCGAGGGACGGCTGTGCTGACGGCGGCCGCAGCCAGCGTGCAGCGGCCGACCATCTGCAGCCGGACGGAGCAACGGTCAGCACACAAGCTGGGGCAAAACGGTTCATGAAGGCAAGGCGGGGCAAGACGGTCAGTCGACTGTGGTTAGTCCATCTGCAGCCGGTTGCCGTCGAGCTGGACGTGACGTAAAGACGGAGAGTCGCCAAACGCGCCGTTGGGCAGGTTACCGAGACGGTTCGACGTCGGTCATACATCAGTCGGCAAACCACCGTTTCGGTCGCATGCCACGTCGTGTAACAACTTACTGTCAATGTTGACCCTTGATCTCCGGTCTCTCAGAGTATTACAAAATATAGCACTACGTCTGTATAGTGGCAGTGGGTACGTTGCCGAGACGGTTGGACGTGAGTCGCAGTCGGTGCAACGAGCGAAGACCGCGGAACGTCCTCGCCCAGACGTGTTCAACCTGGTTGTCGGCAAGGCGTAGTTCGGTCAGTCGGCCGAGGTCGACGAAGACGTCGTCTGGAAGGAAGTGGACGGCGTTGCGGTCTAACTCGAGCACGCTGAGGTTGCCCAGGCCGCGGGACGCTTGCGGGTAATGTAAATAGACCATGAGGTTGCCAAGGCCGTGAAATGTTCGCTAGTAGATGTAGATAGACACTAAGCCCACGAAATGCTTGCGGGGAGTGTGGATGGACCCTGAATCCATGGAACGCTTGCTAGTATATATGAATGGGTTTTGAGCCCATGGAACGTTTGCGGGTAGGTGTAGATGGGCGCTGAGGTTGCCCAGACCGTGGAATGCACGGGGGTAGATGTAAGCGATGCCGTTGCCGTCCAGATGTAGGGCTCGCAGGGCGGACAGAGCGACGAACGAGTCGGACGCCACGGCGTGGATGCGATTTTCTGCCAGCCGCAGCGCCCTGAGAGACGCCAGGCGAGACATGGCGGCCGCCGGCAGGACGGTAAGACGGTTACGATCAAGATCAAGACGTCGCAGGTTCCGCAGTCCATCGAATGCTGATGCATCTAGCTCGTCGATGTGGTTACCTGCAGTTACACAAACAGCCGCATATCGTCGTCATCGACGTTCAGTTAATTAATAAGCTAGCAAACACACAACAATACTTGTTCATGTTGTAGTAATGTGATTTAGCTCAGATTGTCTATTTTGTATTGTGTAACTCGATGTGTACTGTTCATTGTTTCTGCCGTTCGCGAATAAAAGTGCACATTACATGTAACTAACTGGTTTAACGAGAACAAACTATTGATTTAATTTTAACAGAAACTGCATGCAGTTGTTGGTCTTCATAGTTTACGTATACAAGAAAAGCCCTGCTAACGCAATGGGAAACGCGCAACAGCGGTGCATGTTTGAAAGCCGAGTAAAACAAAATCTAAGTCAGTCGCCAAAGGGCGCCAGACGACCGGCAGCTAAATTATCTATAGTGTTTTACTCGTACTCACCACAGGGAGCGACCTGTCTCGCTCAGCCAACGCCTTATCGGCTGAAAGTCGCAAATTTTTTCTACCCCTCTCATTCAGCGCTCTCGTTCGGGGTGACCCCTTTCGAATTTATGGAAAAGCTTTACGGTTCCTGAAACTAGAGTCTTCCGGGTAGTCGACGGTGAAGATTTGGTAATTCTACCTTGCACCGTTTTTGACTGATCCACCCGTGTGACAGACAGATGGACAGACAGACAGAATTGCGATGGCTAAGACGCGCTACAGCAGTAGGCCCTACTTGCTGTTGCGCGTAAAAAACTTATCTCAGACAATGCGGTCATTCGTTGAAATGCCAGTATCAGGGTATACAAACACGGCGTTGATTTATATTGATTGTTTGACAAGGATCGCATTTCTACAGATATCTCGAAACAAAATCAGCCGATTACAGATAAACCAACGCAATTGCAAGCTGCAGTATGACGTACCCCATAGCAGCAGCTCGACGAGATTTGCATTGTGGGTGAACAAGCCCGTGGGCAGTGTCTCGAGCAGGTTGCCCCAGAGATGGAGTCTCTGCAGCAGATGAAGGTCGTCCAGTAACCCGGCTGGAAGGTTGCTGATGCTGCATGCTCCTATCGAGAGCTCGATGAGCGCGTGTCGCAGCCCCAACTCAAAGAACCTGTTTTCTGTCGAGCGTTGGTGATGATTGTCCAGCACATCTTCGTGTGGAAATCGCTCCCACGTCACCGAGTCACCGACACGACGCACCGCCGCCCTCGATTTATGTCGGCGCCTGCGTCGCCCCACGCACATCAGTCATTAATCAGCAGATTTGTAAAGCGTTTCTTAAACAGAAGAGTTCTTTTTCCCAGAGGTGCTTGTTCGTCTACTAGATTATAGACACGATCAAAAATCCACATTATAAAACATAGTTTAAAGCATTGTCTACATATAGGTTCACATAGGCCTACTGTCTACTACTGTCTACTAATGTCGCATATGCATAGAGCCATCTCCAGCGGCGTATTTAGGATTTGGCAAGGGGGGCATGGCGAGCGCGCAGAGCGCGAGCCTATAATCAGGGTCTGGCGGCGGAGCCCCCAACGGGGTCCAGGGCAGAGCCCCTGGTCGAGGAGTCAGAGGGGCAAAGCCCCCTGAAGCTGAAACGCTTTTTGTTTTTTGAACGTTCAATGGAAGCCGCAAATTCGCCCATTTTTCTGAAGTTTGGAAACGCAGAAAATCACTAATATTTGCGTTGTTTTAGCAAATAATAGAGTTTAGCAAGCTGCAAAACGTCGTCACGGATAATGTGAATTTAAAGTAATAGGCCCTGAACTTCACAATAGGCACAGTAGGCCTACCGTACAATAATAAATGGGCCGTGTCAAACCCGGTCTGTCGTCGTCAGAATGCTTGATCCGTTGATCGTCGCCGATGTCGTCGCTCGCAAGCGATGCGCTGTGTCTTTGGCGTTTGACATCGTAAAACGTATGCGGTCTGACGCTTTGCCATTGTCGTCTCCACTCGCTAATGACTAAGCTGAGCTCATATAGTTACGTTTTGTCTATCCCTTCTTTGACTTCTAGCTGTTCCGTGTGCGAGTGGCGGGCTGGCAGCAAATGCTGTACAAGACAGCGGGCGGGCGGAAGTGTCCAAACTGTCTATCTCTTCAATGAAATAGAGCACCTCGTCGCTTAATGACATTGTGATAACATGACACTGGCATACGGAGCTTGGTTTCTGAGATTCTCATACTGATGAGTTCTGATAACGTCGGGCATACTGTATCCATGATCGCTGCGATGCCGCTGCAGTTTGTGTTATCTGAGAATAGGGCGTGTCGCAGTCTCAGGGCAAAGGAACGCATCTTAAAGGCGCTGCCATAGTCGCGTTACATGCAATAATAGGCATATCTCATTTGGATAGGCTTATGTCTCATTTGCTGTAGCCTATGCAAGTTGTGGGCGAGTTTATCTTGGGTTGAACTCAAATCTGACATTTTAAAATATTAATTAACCACCCCACATGGCATGCGCCAGCCAGGCGCCGACTGCCTTGCTGTTCTTTCCATATGTCAATGCCGTGTCACTCACCCATGGACACTAAACTTGTCTGCCGCAAAATATTATAGGCCTATACGGCTTGCAGCTGGTTTTCAAAAGCGTTCGGCGACGTCGGCGCGTCATATCAGATGCGATCTCACATGGTGATTTTAATTGCATATTGTATCGGTATGAAAAAGATCATCAAACATTGTTGAATTTTGCAGTTCTTGCTAGGAAAAATGGCAAAAACGCACCTTTTAATATGAAGTCGCCTGAAAAAAAAATTTTTGGTCGGGTCAAAGGGGAGAAGGCATCGCAACTTGCCCCCCTTAAATACGCCACTGGCTATGTCCAAAAATTTTTGGTTTTCACATATTAAATAACAATGAATTTTACAATTTATACATCAGCGAAACGTACAGTCTTCACTGACTTGTAATCTGTCTGCTGCGGCTGTGAGCTTTCGGGCAAGCTTTTGTTTTCTACAAATGATCATTTGTGTTGTGTTTAGCGTAGACGCAGAACAGGTATGTGTGATGCGATTTGGTTGTTTCCATTTGAATTTTCTTTCTTTCTTACATCCTCTGTTCCTCACTTAATTCGGCGATCACAGCGACTAGTTGAAAATCAATCTCGTTACGAAACAGTTTTTTCAGGAATCGATCGGCAAGCGTCTTCATTTCAGCACTGGGCGGCAAAATGAAGCTTGAAAAATAAATGCAAAGTCACCACTGCAGTGATAAGATTTATCGGCGGTCTACAGTACCATTCAGTGATGCAAAGATTGATGAACATACAGAAAGCAGTGCCTAATGCGGCATCTAATAGAAAGAACCGGGCTACAACAATACAAATACGTTAAACAATGATGCAGTAATACGGTTTTATTGCGTTTCTGTACATTCACGGCGAAAGCGTAGTCTATTACTGTGCATTGTCCATCGGCAGATGCGTAATGCAGAATAGCTGTTGTAAACAATTTCAGTCAGAAAATACACGAATCTATTGTGACAAAACAGTTGAAACAGGCCTAAAACCAAAAAACAACCGTCGGCGCTTATACCCTGTTTACACGATCCAGCAAACGTCGAGCAATTAGCACCTTAATTTTTGTTTGCATTTGCTGGAAGTTTGCTGGACGGTTGCTGAATCGTGTAACTGAGGTATTACCAAAAGCAACACAATCCATATGTGTTGTACACAATTTGCCAACAGCGAAAGATGACAAAAGCACACCCTACTGTCGTAGGAAACAGACAGCGCGATGCGCTTTTCACAATCAAGCTAGGCCTATACGTAAACCTACATGTACGCAAGACGTCCACAAGTTATACGTAGGTTTATTAATTGCTGCTGATGAACAAGCTGCAGTATTATGTCGTGGGCAATGTTTTGTACCTAAAATTTGGCGATATTTTCTCAGCTGTAGGTCGCCGATGTTGGAGCACCGAGCAGCGAAAACCCTAAGCTAATTATTTTATTTATTTGGCTCATTTATTAACAAGTAATGAAACCCGATTATGTGGTCACGATACGTCAACGTTGCAGACGGACGGACAACTCACGGTGGTAATACTACGCTTCATATAGTATGCACTGCGTGGTAAAAGGTAGGCTCTATCTATACAGTAAACATACATTTGTAGATTGAAAGCAGAACGTCATAAATGACCTGTGATAAACTTTAGATAATCGTACCTTCGACTCTGTTCAACTAAGCGTCGGCGTTTCGTTTCGACACTTGTGTTGAAGTTCTTCGACGCACTTTGTCTGTGTCGTCCGTGTCTGCTTTTCGCGGTAATCGTACGCTGTTCATCGTCTGTCAAGCGAGTTTCGACATCTTTGCTTGAGCTTGCATTGAAATTCGATCCACCACCAGGACCACCGCTGCCACCGTCACTCCGGGATGTCCTCCGTTGTCGCAAGACCAGTCGGTGAAGGTGGGCCAGTTCAACTGCGTCGACGGTTCCACTGAAGGCGCGAGGGTCGATGCGGTCACCGATTGGATTGAAGTCAAGGACAATGCGACGAACATTAAGTGTGGCGAACGCGCCGGCCGGCAGACGACGGATGTGCTGGCTGGCGAGGTAGAGCGACCGGTAAGTCTGTCGTCCAGCGTACACCGCCTGTAGGTCAATCTGCGGCACGGCGTTCAGTCCACGGCATCGAATCTCGTTGAGCGTCGAACACTGGCAGTCGCCAGAGGGCGCCACCGACCGGTCATCATCGTCGTTAGTGGTCACCATCGGTTGAACTGAACAGGCGGGCGTCGTCTTGGTCGAAGAGTCCGCCTCGAAGGACACGACGAAGACGACGAGAAACAGAAGTACTTGGACGACGTCCAGACAGCTCGCCGGCATGCTTACGTCCACTCGAGCGCTGACTTTCAGTTAGAACTTAGAAGTTGAGAATATGGCGAGCCGAAATAATCGTCGACGTTTTTTCTATGTGCGTATGCGGCTTTTGTATTTTTTTTGTGATCAGAATCTGACAGCGGCAGCCCCAACGCCGTCGAAGTGATTGCTGATGAAATAAATAGCTTAACGTCGCAGCAAGAAACATAGTCGCAACATCAGCATTCCTATCACAAGAAGTTTGAGCTAATGCTCAAAAGACGCGCGAAAGCCTATAGCAGTTCCGGTTCAGTAGTTTAGCTGAAAATTTCGGTGTTCACGCTAAGTTAATATACAAATACTGTACTAAATTCTCTATTTGGATCGCATAATGATAGTTCCGTGGCGCCACCTCGTGAATGATATAGACTTGTGTCGCAGCGCGAAATCGCCAAAAAATCCATAAAACCCCCTATTTTGGCGTTTAAGGTCATTCAAGGTCATTGAATTTGTCGCCAATCGAAAGTCAGTGTACGACTTTCTATTAGTGATTAATAGTAACCTAGGCCCTATCTCGCAGCGTTACTGAGATACAGGGAAGATACAGCCGAAAATCGCAAATTTTGCCCACACCCTTCTCATTTAGCGCCCTCGTTCTGGGTGACCCCCTTCGAATTTATGGAAAAGCTTTACGGTTCCTGAAACTAGAGTCTTTCAGGCAGCCGACGGTCAAGATTTGGTGATCCTATCTTGCACCGTTTTTGACTGATCCACCTGTGTGACGGACAGACGGACAGACGGACAAACAGACAGACAGACAGAATTGCGATGGCTAAGACGCACTGAAAGCAGTAGCTGCTTTTGCGCGTAAAAATTTTCTGTCGCCTCGTGTCTGTTTAGTTATTAGGCATACATCGTCCGATTTTGCCAGTAATTTTTCCAAGGTGATGCCGCTCTCTAACATATGTTAGCCCTCTTTCGATCAATCGCCGTAAGTTTTTGCGTGAACAAAGTATTATACCCCGTTTATACGATAAAGCTGACTCGACGAGCTGGCTCTAGTTAACTGGACAAGCCAGCTCGATGTTTGCTCGATGTTTGCTTGATCGTGTAAACGGGGTATAAACGAAATCTAACGAAATATGGGCCAATGTAACATGTAAAGGCCCACGCATCTGACTTTCTGCTTTAGGTCTAAGCGTGCTTTGCCAATCTCACTACAAATTTGTGTGGCAACAGTAATCCGGGTATGCAAAAGCAAAAGTACGAAACTAAGCGGAAATTCGAGATTGTACAGCGGAGATTACGCTCGTGAGATGTATTCCGTAGCGGCTACTGTTACTCGTTATATTCGTCTTTTGCTAAAACTTCACTAATCTTCTGCAGATTAACGCGGCCTGTTACAGGACTGCTCGTGTAACCGAAACAACGACGCAAACCCAGATTATATCTGTTCTGTTTTTGCGTTGACTTTTTCTTTCTTCGCCGAACTGTTACTAACAAAAGCGCTAACGCGCACTAGAACCAAACAACGGCGGTTGATTAATTAGGCCTACAATCGCTTAAAGTCCTGTCGGCGTCACAGGCTTCAAACAGTTGCAAGCCGCTGCGTGCAGACATAGCAGGAAGATATCTATCGCATCGAACGACACAGTCAGCGATAAACGCAGCTAGAACACCTGGACACTCGTCGCGCAAAGGTTATCCACCATCCTCGCGTAGGATGCTGCTGCTGCTGCTGCTGCTGCAGATGATGATGATGCAACAGCCAGTCACTGAGTGTGTGCGGATCCCGAAATTTTGAATCCGCGACAGTTCGCGGATTTTAACCAAGAATTCGGGTCTGCATCCGCAACAGCAGTGGCTTCTATCCCTATGCCTTATGGGCGCAGCTTGAGTTCAGTGAAAAATAGGGCGGTAAGTTTTGTTAAGGATGTAGATCAAAACTTTCCCCCTTCTTATCACTGGGCCATCTACATCTTTAACAAAACTTTCCCCTATGTTTTTATTTTCGCCCTATTTTTTAATCTACAGGGTGGACCAAAAATGACAATTTTTTGTACACATTATAATTTTACCAAATATTAACCGATTTTCAAAAATCTAAATTTCAAAAAGGTGTGGTGGGATACACAGTCAGTGTGATGCGGACAATATCACCTTTTGTGATTTTTGCTGTTTTCGATGTTCGAGTTCTTCAATGTTGCCGTTAACAAGTGTATAAACTGATGTTTTGTACATTTATATTTGTGACGCCATAACGCAAAACGAAATACCTAATTAACATAGAAATAAACCTGCATCATAAAAATAAATAAACATTTGATAAAAACTATCGATTGTTTTAACGGTTTTTTTCTGTCTAGACCGGACGGGATGTTTCTATAAATAGCACAAATGTCTTGTTAGATGCTGTCGAAATCTCCAATGCATGAAATGGGTGCAAAGAGTCAATTTAATTTTCAGCAGCTTCTAAGACGGCTTTGTATGTACGCGAGCTTACATTTCACCGAACGAGTCTTCATGCCGCATGAATAGGGCCTAATTACACAACACACACAAACTACACAAAATCTTAACCTTAATACCTATACATCAACATTTATTTTTATTATTTTAGTGACCTGATGCTTGCAAAGCAAAACAGAAAATCAACAAGAAACTAATAGCGTTCACGGTTGTAGGACTACACCGTAAAAATAATTTAAAGTATTTTTCCCTATCGACTGTAGAAATGCTAACTAACGAGGGTTGTTCGTGGGCCCAACACCTACACCACGATATACTGCTTTCCCGTAACAAAAAATTGTTGAATAAACGGCAAACGTTTTCGTCAAAAAGCGGAAAATTCGTGCAGCTTTCTGCAGATTTCTTTCGACTGATCTTTTTAAAAACTTAGAACTAACAAACGTGCCAGGTGACCCAAGACGCCAAAATTTGGTAAACGTCCGACAAAGTTGTGAAAACAGCTCCATTTTGGAGTTTTGGCGACCCCTGTTTGGCGTGTTTGCTGCAGAAAAAGCGATACGAACTATCGACCAGGGACCAATGCATGACTAACTAGGCTACAGCACACAGACAGTGATTTCTGTACGCGATTTTCAAGTACACGGTTTACGTTTTAATGAAGCTTTCGTGTCCATTTCAGCGCTGTGTGACCAATAACGAGCAACGGTTACGTTGAGTGGTAGCCAAATAAGCGACCACCAACGAAGCTGATGGTGTGTGCTTGATGGCCAACGTCAGACTGCTGTTACCGCACAGGCCATGCAAAGAGCGCAATATTGCTATCATTAAGTTGTCTGTCTGTCAGTCCGTGCGTCTGTCTGTTTGTAACGTTGATGTAATAGTTTATTTATTCAGCACCTTACCTTACCATAGGCCTTGGTTCAACCTGCATTCTGGTGGATGCATTGGACCACACGTTGACGTCATTTTGCATGCTTTGTCTGTCGCCGCCAGTTCTTTGGCTTTTTCCCAGCTAGTGTCCATATCCTTCAGATCTCATATGATGATGTCTATCCAATTTTTTCTTGGTCGTCCCGGCTTTCTCTTGTAGCCCATCAATTTTCACTGCATTGCATGATGGGATATTCTGGAGTTCTCCATTCACAGTACATGTCCCAGCCGCCATCTCGGTCTTTTTTGATGTCGTGCTCTAATTTCTTTTTTGCCACAGGGATAAAAATTTATAAAATTTATTAAAATTTTCTTGTTCTGCACATCTGTGCACATGCCGTAGCTAGAATTAGTGCTATTTTAGGACGTGATTTCAGCTACGGCGAAAGATGCGTTTGGAAATGTTTAGCAGCAATACAAGGCTGCAAAATGTAGACCGCAGTTGAGCATAAAAGACCATTTAAGGTCTGATCCGATTCGAATGTTTTCTTGCACGCGCAGGTGTACAGATGTCCGAAACAAATTGCACGAAATAAAAGCGAAATGCGCGCAACTTCATCTACTACTTGGTTCTACAGACTGACCCTGTAAAATTCAAGCTCCCACGTTCATGTCGTGATTTCATTAGGCCTACATACACTGCACTGACATTTTTAAAAATGTGTCATCCATATATGTAAATAAATGATCATTTCACATTTTATCATACCCAGATACGTCGCTACACTACTCCGTGAAATCTATAGTCAGCCTTAGTATAGCCTAATAGAGTGTTTACACGATCGAGTAAACATCGAGCAGCTAGCTCGACGTTCTATGGTAATTAGCATGTTAATTAAGAGGGCGGGCGGGTTTTAATTGGAAGACCTATATAACACGTGATCAGCTGTGAACTAAGAGCCTAAGCATAGGTCTACATTTGAGCCAGGGGCGGGGTTCCAATAGGCCTGCTTGAGCCAGCTCGATGTTTGCTCGACGTTTGCTTCGTATAGGCTATGTTTTAGCATGCGTCATAATATTATTTGCTCGATGTTTGCTCGATCGTGTAAACACCCTATAAGTGATTTACTAGGCCACTGACTGTCTTGTATAGGCTATTATAAAGTGAAGGCGATACATACATTTTGTGACCCGTTTAGTGGGCGTTGCGCACTTAAATTTATTACTCATCTGGCCAGTAAAAGATTTTGAAAATAGGTTTAAGCTTACATTAAAAAGTTATAAAACTACGAAAGCAGCTCAGTTTTTTCATCAACAACCGAGTACGATTAACTCGCATGCAGCAATCTATCATATCAGAGACGTCCATGTCTAGGCCTATATATTATGCTCATCATGAGCCTACGACATCTCGCTAGGGATTAGTCTGTGTGCTGGCGCCACAATGTATGTCATGGGAGGAGATGTATGGCGACTTGCTTGATGTGGAGATGCAGTCTAAAGTAGATGAGGTTAACCCTCTATTGCAGCGACGCACGAACTTTTTTTTCTAGCCAACGGCCACTAAACATGGTTTGTAAACGTCTAATAGTCTGTTCTACTTTGTTTTTTGACAAGCTCAATATTAATTTTGTTTCGCCTTTTGGACAGTAAGTACACTTCATGCTTATCGCAGTGGTTCTGCATGTATATGCACATATACAGCATGAATAAAGCTGCACTAACATTAATTTCCGTCGCTGATACAAATATTTATCGTTAGATTAGGTGGTGGGTCCGATATCTCTAGGACACCTCTGGCAGACGAAACTTAAACGGCTCTTTTTTACTCCTCGCGCGCTACGTTCCTAACGTAGTGAAGAGGAGTATATGAGATCAGTGTAATGTTGAGGACCGACCGACCGATTAACGACCGACCTCTGTTCGTGGAAGAGCATTCCTGGAAGAACTTCAAACGGCAATATCTCCATAAAGGTGCTCGACAGACGCATGGTTGTTATGGACCACCCATAGGAAGTCGAGCCCCGGGAGTCGAATGGTCACGTGACCGATGACGTCACGTGACCCCCAAAAGATCAAAATCGTGACCCCATTATATGGCGCTTCAAAGATAATAGGGTCACGAGTTTGACTTTTCGGAGTCACGTGAGGTCATCGGTCACGTGACCATTCGACTCCCAGAAATCGACTTCCTATGGGTGGTTCATGGTGACCATGCGTCTATCTGGCACCGTTACGGAGATATGGCGCCTTAAATATTGGACGCACAGACGTGGACACAGAAAGAAAGACGGGTAGCGCGCAAGTCAACTCTGTTACTGTTTAAAGATGGTGTTAGTTTACTATACGGACGACAAACAGTTGACTTAAGAGTTTAAGGCAGCAGCTGCTAAAAATCACAGTAAGCTTACAGTTTACGAAGGTTCCTCAATTCAAAGTTGCAGAAGATACATCGTGCGGTTCTGTTAAAGGGTTACTGCTACCTATGGCCGGAGACAGTCGTTGCGTCGCATCTTGACAGGTTGGAACTGCAGCTGCTGCGGCGTGTGATGAGCTATGGCCTCAGCGTCGTCAGGGGCGCTGACGGAAACTGCAAGGCAGACGACGGAAACTGTAGACCGACGTCGCCGTCGTGTCGCAGCGGTTAATTTTGCACGCCGCTCCGTCCGTCCATCTTTGCTCTTGTTTATAGTAGCGTTCTGATGGCAGGGGCAGCAGGAGGGGGCAATTTTAGGACACCCTATAGGGATTAGATAGATACTTTTTAGTTATTATTGACAGTGGCGGTTCTAGTCTGAAATCTGGGGGGCATGGCCCCATGGCGAGCGCGGTACGCGGCGGTAGCGCGAGCCCATAACGGAGGTCTGGGGGCAGAGCCCCATTCGGGGTCCAGGGGCAGAGCCCTTGGTCAGGAGGCCAAGGGATTTCGCCCCCTGAAGCTGAAGCACTTTCAACTTTTGGACGTTCAATACAAGCCGCAAACTTGGCCATTTTTCTAAAATTTGGAAACGCAAATAAATTACATATTTGTGTTATATTTGCAAAAAAATCATGGGTGGCAACGCAACTCGGGGGGAAGCTGAAGCAAAACTGGGGGGCCTATGCCCCCTTCCCCGGTCCGGGCCTAAAACCGCCACTGATTATTGACCCTCAAAATTGACAGGCCTGGTGCAGATTGCGCAAAATGCAGCACGATAATCTGCCCTTGTCAGCACATCAGACTTATAAGCAGCAGCAGGTTTATCAATGAGAATATAACTCTTTCCCTTCTTAATCTCTAGCCTGTCGAAAATTTTTTTAAATTAAAAAATCGGTTAAAGGTTTTAAAGGAGGAGGGGAATTTAAGGGCAAAGCTAAGATTTTGAACCACATATTTTTTGTATTACAGGCCCGAGGTAGCGCAGCTCTGTGTTAATGGCGACCGGCTAAGTCAATGGATATGAGATAGTACTGTGAGTAAATTTCAGGACATTTTCCTAGTCACACAATATGAAAATCGAAAGTAAAATATTTAATACAAAATTTTAACTTGTTGAAAAACTGTCCTTTAAAAATAAAAAATAGGAGTTATAGGTCTTACATTTTGTTTAGAAATTTAGAGTCAAAATTAAAAATTTTACTTTCCTTCATATTTTTTTTTGTACAGTAGAAGTATAATATGAGTCGGTTTAGATTATTTTGCTTTCGCATGCACACAATATAAATGATAGTAATTGAGTCTTTGATACTTTTTACACTGTAATGTTAATTTTGCTGACCAAATTTTGACGCAGCAGTCAGCCGGAAAACTGCAACTTTTTACCCGATTCAGTGCAACTTTTTAACCCACGTATCAGCGGTTTGTCTGTAGCCCGGGATGGTCAAAAAGTGCAGGATTGGGAAATGCGAGATCAAACGGAACATGCGTCAAAGCTTTGGTGTAGAGTGATTTATGGCAGACTGAATTGAATAGCAGAACTCTATTCCGCGAAAGGCACAAAATGACGAAGATCATTTATCATTTTTCGCTACTACTGCAGTTTCAGCTACTCCAAAGACGAGTGTCGTAAGCTCCGACTCAGATAATTAAAGCAAGCTATGAGAAAGGTGAGGTGGAAAACTTCATTTTTCTCCAAGATTTTCATCACGATATCTGCGACGTCGACTGTGATGCAAATTGCAAAGACGTGACAATATTAAGCTTTACAACTGTTGCTCGTAGTAGCGCATGCCAATATTGTAATACAATTAATTTACTGTTTTGTGCCGTGTTGAAAAAAGTCAACTAATCTGTAAAAATGCGATTACAAAATTGAAAAAAAAAATGAAATTTACAGGTTATGTGTATTGTCGTATTCAATAATGATTAACTACGGAAGCTATAACTCTTTCAAAACGGCCGCTCCGTTTTTCAGAGTATGATGCGTATTAGCCTTATTATCATCGCGTATTATTTTATTGCAACAAGCAAATTAAGTGTGCTATAGACGCGTCGTTTGGATACCCCGCGCATCACTGTTACTACGTACGGGCGACTGAAACACGGCGTCAACGTATGAGCTGATTGAGACAAAAGCTAATGACGGAGTGCTGCAGGAGTCCGTATAATATTATGAGTGATTGATTAATCGTATCCGCGGTATCACCGCATGGCTAACTCCATTCAGCCGGCGAATGCAGTCGGTGCGCTAGCTGCGTTCTATTCGCAATCCTGTTAGCTTTCATCGACGACGCTTAGCTTCGCGTCTCAACGCTTCTCTCTCCACTGCCCCGCGACGAAGGAAGTCGCATACGCCCCGTCTTCAACTAGAGATGGGCACGGGAGTGGAAATTCCAATGCGAATATCGTGAATAGAAATATATATATATATATATATATATATATATATATATATATATATATAT
>Ga0056128_1002388_pt1 | contig 22182 bp, 18 predicted proteins | sample WorMetLIZISLAND2_FD_71113 | JGI IMG/M metagenome (GOLD analysis project Ga0056128, IMG submission 71113) | Marine gutless worms symbiont microbial communities from Max Planck institute for Marine Microbiology, Germany - Olavius geniculatus... ... | reverse complement strand
TTGTGCACACACGGTAGAAAAGTGTCATTAATGTATTGACTGTCTAGCTATGCAGACGTTAGACAATCTACAGTCTGCTAAATGGTTACCGAAACATCAGGCCATGCAGGAAAATCAGTCCATCGACAGCTTGTAGCTCATGGAAGTACCAGGGGTCTAGGAATTACAACTGAGCAGTCGTGCCAGGAACAGCACGGTCGCCAGGCCCCCAGGGTATCACTCCCGTCGCGGCGGTCCTATTGTAATTCCTAATATACCAGGGACTACTCGATAATAGCTAGAATAAAGGTCTCCTTGAATATACTCTACTTGCTACAGGGGGCCATACAGCTGCAGTAGACAATGCGAGAAAGCACACTGCAGGCGAGAGAAACAGATTGCTGACGTCGATTACCTCTGGCTGGCGTCAACAGCAATTAACTGCATATTTTCTGCGCATTTCTCCCTATTTCCGCGGTAATACCGTGGCATCAGTCCCCGTTACCACGGTATTACCGTTAATCTGTCCCCATTACCGTTACTACCGTGGTAAAATATTATTGGTTGTCCCCATTACTGCGGGATTACCGTGGATTACCGCGGTATTACTGCTGTACCCATTACCGTGCAGCTCTCTAGTTTGTTCACATCGGGCTTTCTTTGTATACATATGATTGTGATTGGGCATGTGTTTGGTTCACGCGTCAGTCACTTTTGTGAATTGTATCTTCTAAAGTTGTTTGCAATTTTCTCACAATCGCTCGGAATTTTCTCGCAAATCTTTACCAGTTCTCATCTATGTAAAGAAGCCAAGTGGCATTTGATATCCTTTGACTTTTGTAAAGTTACAAATGTTATTGTAAGATGACATTGTGATTTTGCACGTTTAAAAACTTAGTGCTGTAATGAGTTAATGCGTACTGAAAACAACCGGGTTTGTTTTGTTGCACACTGTACATTGCACAGGTCTCGTGATGTATGTCTGTCATTTATCTGGGTATCACCGTCGCAAAGTGTATACAAAGCTGCAATCACGTTGGACCATGTGAACAAGTGAACCTTGTGGGTTGGTGCAGTAGTGTAGCAGTAATCCATTGTGTCTGATCAAGTTGCTCTATGATGAGCGGGTTAGTACTTGGATGGGTGACTTGTCTTTGGGCAGATGAACCATCTTGGTATGTAACCAACCGCCTAGGTCAACTCAGCCTTTCATCTCTCTTGGTAGGTAAATCGAATACCGGCCTATTTGGCTGGGATTAAGGCGTTCATGTTCACCTGTGTTGGGTGGCAGGTAACACTGTGTGATCCCATATGGCAGGTGACGCTCCATAGCTCTGTGAAGCGTTTTCTGTAAAGAGCTATACAGTACCCTTAACCTTTAGCAACGTGTGTTTCAGTGTGGCACATGCACACTGCGTGAAGCAACAATCGTCGCCAGCGTTCTCGCCAAGAACTCCGTTCCTCTGCTGCACTCGGCCGCAGCAATCATCAAGATTGCCGAAATGGATTACAACGGAGCTAACAGCATCTTCCTCAGGACGCTGCTAGACAAGAAATATGCGCTGCCATATCAGGCCGTCGACGCCGTAGTCTATCATTTTCTTCGGTATTTCCTGCTTCCGACGTTTGTTGTCATTTCCATTCTTTGAGCAATGTGTTCCACAAAATTTGTAATCGGGCAATTCTTGATCGAGTTATTAGATGAAGTGGCTCGATTTTTTGTAGATGTTGTTTCTAAGACGTGCATTTTATACCTGGTAATGTTACTAAATAATATTCAGTACCAGTATATCATATACTGAATTTTGACTTAAGTACTTAAGTCAAAAGTGGCTACAGAGACTGTTTTGTTAAAATTTCCAGAATGCTCTGCCCATCTTCACAGATTTTCATTTTTGCCGACCTCGATCCAATTTGCATCAGTTTTATGTTTAGTATATTTAAACCATGTACAGGAGCAGTGCCGTAATTTGTCTGGGAAGTTCACAGTAATACTGATGATAACACCGACGATTTCTAACATTCCAAAACATTGCAGATGAGCTAGCAGTTGCTACTACTGCGCAGTCTACAGTTGAAATACTGTGGTTTTCCACACCTAGTTCTCCAGCATAGTCAGCTTGTCGAAAGTTGTAAACATAATGCTGTCCATGTGTATTTGTGTCAAGGTTTCAGACAGATCGGCGCAGTTTGCCGGTTCTGTGGCACCAGTCATTGCTGACGTTCGCCCAGCGCTACAAAGACAGCATCTCGACAGAACAGAGAGATGCTCTGATGAGCCTACTGCGTGCGCAGCGACACCCTCAGATCACAGATGAAATACGACGGGAACTGCTCAGTGCTAAGTGTCGAGACGAACCGACCGTAATGGACCAGAGCGAGCCAGTAATTGCTACTACTGCACAGTCTACTGTTGTTGATATGCAGTAGCAATGATTTTTCATACCTAGTCAGTAGTCCCTCTGCTCCAGGCCCCGAAACATGCAGTGTAGTTATGTATTTTAGTTTTTACAGCTGGACTTTTCATGGCAGCAAGATATTTCAGTCATACTGATAATACACTGTGAGGCATAAAAAAAACACTAAAATTTATCGATCGCAAGTTCAAGATGGATTATCAGATTTTAATAATTTTTTGTATGAATATTTCATATGAATGGCCATGAATATGAATGTGAAAATTTGAATGAATATGAATATGAATGGCCATTTATGTTAATACCTCACCGAGCGTCTGTTTCTGCACTACCTGGGGAAAACAGACCAAGCAGAATATTACATTTTCAATTAATGCAGCATCATTATGTGATACGAATAACCTACACTTAGCACATTTTGTGCACATTTCTAGCACTTTGGCTGACAGTTTATCTAACTGTCCAGTTGTGCAACTGCTGACAATAAATATTTGAAATATCAGCCATTTGTGTAAACACAGGCACGCATATGCATTATCCATTCATTGAGAGCATATCGGCAGTGATCTGCTCCAGTCTTCAACCAGTTGTTTTTTTTATAGTTCATTGATATTCCTGAACAGCATCCCATAAACTCGCTGCTGCGTAACACTGCAAACATCGTCGAATGGACTGTGATCAGGGCTGTTAGGAGCTACATGTCTGGGGTGATAAAATTTACTGATGTTATTTTCTTTATTTTAACTCCTGTTGTATTTGTTCCATTTCCCCAGATAATGCAGAAACAGACGTCAGGTGAGCTCGGAATTTTAATGGCCATTTGTGTCAGAAATGTTCTTATCAATAACTATTAAAATCTCGTTATCCTTCTCCAACTTAGTATCAGTAATGTCACAGATGTTTTTTGGCATTTTGAGTTCACTTCAATGTCGATTTCATGCATGTTGATTTCCCCAGGTAGTGCAGAAGCATCTCTTACAGGTTCCTAACTCGAAAACTAACTCAAAAGCAAGATGATAACATGGTTAAACTAATATTGATGTGGATGTCCCCATGGGACAAGAGTAACCGTACATAAGAAATTTTCTGTTCAGAAGGTTTTTGCAATTTGTATTGTTGCGAATTATATTGAAATGATAGGATATTGTTAAGAAGATATTGTTAAGGTTTCGTTTGCACGAGGTACTTGAAACATTCTTGACTCAAGAACGAAGAGATTGATTTGTGTTCAGTTCTGCATGGTACAGATATTAATACCATTATGTATACTGTCTCCCAAAATTAGTGGCCCCCCTACAGATAAGTTAGTGTAAAATCGTTAATACCTGATAAATATTTACAAAATTTGAAGCCGTCCTGGAGACGATCATTTTGAACAAGTGGTTAAAGTTTGAGCTTAAAATGACCACCTTTGGCCTCGCTGCTAGCTCTTAGTTTAAAGTGGGTACGCTGCTGCTTGATCCCTTCGTCAATAACAATGTATTGAACGTAAGCGCAATGTAAACAAACTTTGGCATCATAGTGACAGTACATCATAATGGGTGTGACCATAAGTAATGTTAAGATTTCATTTGAATTCATAAACTCTAAATTCAATTAGACGTGTTTGAAGCAAGGGGATCGCTAATTTTGGGACATGGTGTACATTGTGATAGTTACTTTACATGTATATGAATAACTCTATGATGAACAGAACTGTGCTTATATGAATTATGTACTGCACACAGTTATGTGTGCACATTGCAGTATCGGGTTTTGTTACAGAACTGGCCAGTTAACGAACTAAACTGCAGTCACTGTTGATTTTAATCTTCCATTTGACATAATAATAGTGTTTTACACTTTTACAGATTACAAAAAAGATATGCAGTGCAATGCGACAATGAAAACATTACAAAAACTAGGACAATGGTCAAGATTTTTTGGTGAGGTCAAGTTTTGCCAAGTCTTAGGCACACAACATTTGCTAGTACGAAAAATTCGGTGTTGACTGTGGTCTTAGACTAAAGTCTCAGCAAAAGCTGACCTCACCCATCATTCATACTGTAACGTATGAAAATGCTATCAAGCAAATGTCATCGAAGTGCAGTTGTTTTGTGGTCTGCTGAAGCTATTGAAGAACAAATACCATATAACTAAGCTCGAACAAAATCTAAAAGATTATTCCTCAACTAGATGAGCAGTCCTAGACTGCAGCCCTCCAGCAATGCTATGCTGTTGACCAGATGACAACAACATACTCGGTTTCACTGCTTTAATGACGGTCTCCGCTAACTGCGAGTGGCAAAGTATCCAAAAATCCTGTCCTGTATCCAGTTGCCAGTCCCCATCACCACCAAAATCTGTTTACCTCTTAAGTTCGCTGTGTTAAACTTTGCCTGAAAATTTCAGCCAATTCCACCCGTAACTTTTTCTGTAATGCTCCTAACAAACTCTGCCCCATCCATCCAGTTCTGGACTTGGATACTGATCCAGACCACAAAATCTTACACCAACTTGGGCTAAGTCTGACCTTAAAAGTTTTAGCCAAATCCAACTAACTTTTTGTGTAATTCTACTGACCAACAGATTAATAAACGCTGGGTATCACTTATGCTCACCGCTGGAGAAGGTAAAAACACACAACTTTCTCAGTTATTCCAACCAAAAAAGCAAAGCAAACTGGTGAAACACCTCTAACTTCATGTTAATGAAAAAAACAAGAGTACATCTAGATGCAAAACAAGATGAAGACAGTGTCTCAACTCAAAATTACTGTTTATAGCCAAGACACGGAACGAATACATACTAGAATTCACACACTTATCACTACCCAAGTCAACAATACTTTACTATACACAGAACAAGAGCTGTCAAATTAATGCATAACCTTAACGCATTAATATTTTTAACGTGCATTAAAAATTAATGCACATATGCAAAATTCTATGAAGCATGTGTTTCGATATTCCATTAAACTACGGTTATTTGACGATCGAATAATATTATTCAAGTAATTAAAAATTGTTTTGTTGCCATTCCATCACTGCTGTCACGGTCTTGCAATACAGGCATGGGCTTCATGTCTGTCATTCTCTAGATGTAGTCTGCCTACAATATCAGCAATATTAATGATGCATTATTAACAAATTAATGCGTGCATTAAAAAAATTAACACTTTGACAGCTCTACACAAAATGCTGCTCCTGCTAGTGTATTCAATGGGATGCAGTTGGCACAAAGGTCAGTAAAAAGTCTCTAGCAAACAGGCCTGGGTGTTGTCATAAACTTAGCTTTATACATCGGCAAATGTGCATCCTGTCAGCTTCAGCTGGTATATAATTCAATTATACACAAGTTATCACAATGTGGTCTCAGTCTCGAGACGGTCTTGAGATGTACTAATGTATCATCTCGGTCACGTCTCGGACAAAATCCTCAATGTCTTGGACCGATGTGTCTTGTCTCGGAGCAATATGTCTAAGTCTCGGCCCAGTAGGTCTCGTCTCGGGCCACTGCATCTGGTCGAGACGTTTTGTGCAGGCGAACGCCATGTATACTGTTGCTGCAGTTAGAGCGACACTAACCAGCATGACATTTGTGGTTTATACATATTCGTTTTCAGTGTTTTTACTATTTCATTTACTTATTTATCATAAAGCAGAATTATGTCATGTCAGTCTTTTTTTCGTCATAAAATGACTAGTCGCAATGAGGATAAAGTGTATGATGTCAGAATGAATACTATCAGCCAAATGTAGACGGCGTATAAGGCTGTAATGAGCTGTAGTTTGCTAATTTCAGTTGCTTGCAAATTGCGATAAACATATAATGGCTCATGTCTACAGCACTGCAGTTGCAATTCTTCATGGTGCAAGCCGTTTTATTATTCAGTGATAATTAGCAAAATAAAGTGCAAAAACCCACAATATCACAAATAGAAAGCGCTTACCATGGTGCAAGTTAATTAATTTGTATAACTTTTTTTATTGTCAATGTATTTCACCATGCGTCACGGAAAACGTCTTGGTGAGACCTTGAAGCTCCCGAGACTCTCAAGAGTCTCGGGAGCTTCAAGGTCTCAGCCAGCATGTTGGAAACTGCAACATCTCGGTCTCGGAGACATGGGTCTCGAGTCTCGTCGTGGTCTCGACTCAGAAGGTCTCATGCACATCCCTGTCACAATGCACTCATAAAATATAGCTACATAATGTACAAAATATACAACACTGTACAACAGTTATTCTTGTCACTAAGCTGACACTAAAGGCATGATTTCGGCATGTCAAACATGTCTAACAGCGTAAAAGTTTTAAACTTCCCATTCATCAGTGGGTGGTTGACTTGTTTTGTGAACAGCCAACAGCCGTCCAATATCACGAATGTTTACGAAATGCTAATTATGCAGCCAGGCCACGCTTACGCTAAGCTCCATTGGCTCCCAACTAGTAACTCTAGAATTTCCTGTCATCGTGATGTTCTAAGCAGAAAAGCGTAAACAGCTACTACTCTCGGTTGACTTCTTTGTCAAACAATGTTCGTCGGTTAGCTTAAACAGCTTTCCATAATCACGAATTTTTGTTCAACGGTACACATGCATGGCCTACATGTTTGACCTACCAAAATCACACCTTTAAATCACTACGCTATGTTTTCACAGTCATGTTTGGCCACTAAGTTGGTAAAGCATGCTAGTGCTTAGAATTTCGGTATGTTTGGTGTTTCAATGACTGCCACATTCACACTTTGACACCAGCAAAACACAGAGCAAGTTGCTAGTAGACTTTGCTGTCGAGTTTCCTGGGCCCAGGTCGTGGTCGGCTGGGGGTGGGCTTTGCAGGACTGCGGGAGTGGAGCGTGTCAGCCAGCAGCCGGCCAGCACTGCAGTAGCCGGACCTAAACTCGTCACTCAGCCCACCCACGATGTCATCAAGTGCCGGCATCATCATCATTCCTCCCGGCGCTGAGGAGTTTGCCTGCATTGCCAGTATGAGCTTCTCGAGCCGAGAGATGATCTCGTAGTCGGGAACTGTGTGAGAGCCGGTGTCCACGGCCAACATGCGAGCTATCACTCGGCGTAGATCCTGCAGCTGAAACAGCATCCATACAGCCACGTGATAATAGCACACGAGTGATGTCATAGCTACTTGGATTAGTGCAGGCAGCCAGGGGCTTCTGGTTGGCAAACCTGCTATCAACAGACAATAATACAATCATACGTAAACAAACTCTTTACAGGCCTGAGGCCAGACTTCTATGAAGGGGCTTCAATTCCCCCAAATCAGGAATCAAAGGTATAAGGATACCTGGCAGGTGCAGCTTGCACGCAGTGAAAAACAGCGGGAGGTTATTTTGTTGAAAGTGCAAATCTGATTAACAAAACTTCCCCTTAGAGAGAAGGAGCCCAAAAAGGGAAGGGAATTTGAGCCCAAAAATGGGGGAACTTGAGCCCGATTTTCATTCCTGATTTGGGGGATAGAAGCCACTGCAAGTAGCTTCCATTCAGGCACTGCTGGATAAACACGTAACTGGATTTAGGTCCCCTTATCAAGTGAGTACATGTATTTATATCTGACAAAGTACAAGAAATACATTACATAACTGACTACAATAGCAAGACAACTGTATCGTGTGTTTGTTGCTTTTCAGCAACCAGACAAAAAGCCTAGATTATACAACATCAATTAATCATTTAATTGACGTAGACGATTGTGTTTTGCATAGCAATATAGACCATATCTGCCAAGATCAATGCAAATACAGGTCTGCAAATTATTTCCTCTAAAGTAATCATGGGCGCCTGTGCAGCAGACTACCCACAATGGCATATTGGACACTATTTTAATGCTTTAATGACCATTTTACACGAAAACATGGGTTAGCCAGATATGCCCGTGATTTTCAGCCTGATTATGTGGATATACAGCAAAAGTTGTACAAAGAAGCCGGATGGCTTTCCTGATGCCCAACCAGCTGCATCTTAGCACTGAACAACTCGCTGTTATCGTGACAGTTACACCGATAATTACCAGGGATGTTAATATTTGGCTTCATCTTTGTAGTATCTGGTTTCAGCCTCATGCTCAGCTGGCCTCATTAACACCCATCATAATTACCTGACGCTCACGGCGGTTAGAGTCGTCGAGCGCCAGTCGAAGTTGTTTCACGTCGCCAGTGAGCCGTGACGCAGCTTCGACCGCTGCCGAGTCTCTTGCATCTCGCTGCTGTGTCAGCGCCTCGACTGTCTGCTCCAGTTCTGTCGTCTTGACTGCTTGGCGGTCACGCGACGACTGCAGTTGATCTAGCTTTGCCGTGAGCTTCGCCAGCTCACGTTCCCGGTCTGCAACCACCGTCTGTTTCAGACACACCCAGAAACCTGACTGATTTGTAATTCTTTTTCGTCAGCGTCTACTTTTAGCCTGTCTCTACGTTTGTGAATTCTTGAAATTGTGTATGTTTTGCATCACTTCTCTCTTCACTTTGTGATCTGCCAGTTTCAGTTATCGTACGAAAGTGACGAGCACATGTAACAACCAGACTTTTTCCTGTTAATTAATGCATCTTAGTGACCTGAACTGTATGAGAGCAATAAACAAACCTACAGTGCAAAATATAAATATTTCTGATGTAATCTTGTAACTGCCCATTAGTTAAAGAGCATTGCATTGCTTTGTCAAAAAGTCTGGGCTTTGGCTTCACAGCAATGGCCTTAAGACCATGACAGCATATGAGAGCTGTTAAAATGATTACTTTCAGTTTTTACAGCTATTCACCTACCCAGGTTAACAATACCTCAGCACATCTTAGAATAATGATCAGTTTCAAGAACGCATTAATATCTCTTAAAACAAGCACTTGTTGCCACGCAGAACACAGCAGATCGAGAGGCATCAGTACAGTAAGTCATACAGACCTGAAGTTCGTTGCAGCCGGCAACTTTGTCTTTGAGAGCCTGAATCTCGGCATTGGCTCCATTTAGCTCAGACTTGTAGTTCTCCAGCAGCTTGACCAGCCTCCTGTTCTTGGCAAACTCGTCTTCTGTCTCCTGCCGACGAATGTCACTCTCAGCAAGACGTGCCTCAAGTGCTGCAATCTTCTGCCGCAGCAGACCAGACTCTTCCTCCTGAGGCACATTTCACAGAGACAGCTAGAGTCATTGCGTGCTCAGACCCTTTTTCGGTGCTTTGAGCTGACAGGGGTTAAAAAAGATAATCCAGCAATAATAATCCGGCGAACCCTATTAACTGCCAGCACATTTGATCGACTGGGTCAGTATGCTAGCAGTCCTGGTATTAAACAGGGCCTACTGATACGCAGAAATTGCCACTTCCTGCCTAGTAATGTCTGTATCCATCGCCAGTACTCATTTTGCCTACCCACGGAGGGATGGCCAGGCTGAATTCAGGGGCAGTGCCAGGTTTTCAGAGCTAGGGGTTCCAGGTCGAGCGATTATCGATCTACCACCGCTAGACCCCCCATCCTCCCCTTCATTCATCCAAAAAGCCCAGATTTGCACAAATTTCATGGGTCATCCTGTTGGAGGCTGGGTGGGTCTGGACCCCTGGACCCCCTGCCTTCTACCACCCCTGGCTGATTTGGCATGGCCGGCTCAAAAAAATAGTGTACACGTAAACGGCTCAATGCTGAGTAACTTTGTTAATGCGACCAACTGCAAAGCTAAGCTACCACCACATTTTATAGACACAACGTTAAATGTTGACAAATAAGCGTGCAACATATAGTTGTAACTGCAACAAATGATTGTCACTATATTAACAAGAAATGTGAGCTAATGCTCATGAGATGCGCAAGAGCCTATAGCAGTTTCTGTTCGCAGGTAATCTTGGTCATCTCCACCAGTTTCGTCGCTATTCACTCTTTTGCAGCCAAAAATCGCAAAAAAAATCACTAAAAACCCTCATTTTAGGGTTCAAGGTCATTCAAGGTCATCAATGTTGATACCATTAAAAAGCACGTCATTGGTGCTTGTTATGATAAGCAACCTGTCTGTGCCTATCTGCAACCGTTTTTCACGATAGACAAGCCAATAGCAGCAAAAAGAACCACTTTTTAGGGGGCACACCTATTTGATACCCGCTTGTGCAGACATCCTTGAACGTAGGGGGTCGAGACTTGGACTGCTATAATCTACGTTCAATGGCGAAAATTTCATATGCAGGTTGTGTTGGTTCATCTCCAACCATTTCGGCACAATTCACTCTTGAAATGCGCATCACAGCTTGAAATCGCGAAAAACTGACTAAATCCCCTTATTTTGGCAGTTCAAGGTTACTCAAGGTCATCAATGTTGACATTCCTAATAAGCTCGTCGCCAGTGCTTGTTATTAAGCAGCATGTCTGTGCCTAGCTGAAACCATTTTCAAGCTAGACGAGCCAATACCGGTAAAATAATGTCTTTTTAGAGAGGGTGCCCTCTTTTGCCTTCTAGTTCATGGGGACCCCCTTGGCCTAGGGGCATGAAATTTTGTCCCAAAATACTAGAGACTCTACGCTATCACACGGTGAAAACCAGAAGTCTTTATCTTACCTGGGCTTGGAACGTGACACCAGGACAGACGGACAGATGGACAGAATTACCGTAGCTAATAGCATGTAAAAAGTCTCACAGACTAAGTAGGCCTACTTAGTTGTAACTACACGATGTCCCAAAATTAGTGACCCCCTATGGATAAGTTAGTGTAAAATCGTTAATAGCTGACAGATTTTTACAAAATTTTAAACAGACATGGAGACAATCATTTGGAACTAGTATTTAAAGTTTGACCTCAATGTAGCCACTTTTGGCCTCAATGTCTAAGGAGGGTACGCTGCTGCTTGATCCCTTTGTCAATAATAACGTATTGAACGCAACACTAATGCAAACAAACTCTGGCATCATAATGACGTTAAACTGAGGACACATGGTAAAGTGCATACGTCACAATGGGTGTGACCGTAAGTAATGTCACATAGTGCAGTGTATGATATTTCGTTGGAATCCATGAACTACAGACTGAATTAGGCGTGTTTGAAGCAGGGAGAGGGGGAGCGGCTAATTTTGGGACACGGTGTAGTATCCTACTGGGGATGGCTGATGGATGTAATGGATTACTCCCAATAAGTCTACACGGCAGCACTGCCTGCTGGTCATGCACTGAAACGTGGAACATGTTGTCTGCTACTGTGCACAACACAAATGAAACACTGTGGAGTTTTTTATTACAATTTTAGGTTTAGTTTGTTCTGTGTTTTGTGTTTCTGTAAAGGTTAAACTTTGTGTTGCTTTATTGCAAAGGTTAAACTTACTGTTCCATTATTATTGTGTGTGTGCATTCTACCTGGAAAGGCCATCCTCGAAATGACCTATGCTGTGTCAGGTGGGATGTTAAACCCTACTCACTCACTAAGTTTTACAAACATGAAGGCAAAAGTAATCAGCAAGGCAATACAGACTGTCGTCATTACCGTCATCTGTGTAATGATAAAGCAGCAGTATAAAGTACCCGGCTGTCAAGCAGTTCTTTGTTGCCTTTGAGTTTGCGCTGCAGACCACGGATGTGTGTCCGGCAGTCAGCAATGGACGTCGACTCGTTGCTGACAAGTCGACCAACATGACCCAACAAAGCTTCCATTGCAGACTCCGTATCAACGCTGAGCATCTCCGTGTCCATGTGGAGTACACGACTTAGGTCACTCAGGAACCTAGACAGCTGAACATAGCACCAAACAGAGCCATAATATATTAAGACACGAAATAACAACCCAAAACAATTTAAGGGTCTACCAGTCCAGAACATATGTAATATATTGGATTTTCTAACTAACTTCAGTTAATTCCAAAAAACTTATACCGGGTGGCACAAAAAAGACGTTCTGAACATTTGCATGCACTATTCACCCGAGCAGTCGAAATGAATCAGTGCAAAAGCATATACGTAATGACCAAACGTCTTCAAATACGTGTAGGAATTTTCGCCTAAAACACTTCTGTATTAGCCATGATACGAACAAAATAGCGCCACACGCCATAAAGTAATTTTTGCAAGCGGTTCATCATTTGCGTTACCGCTTGTACGCAGGCTACGGCAAAACGTCACAGTAGGCCGAATCATCAGTCAACTAATTAGCAGAAAATAGGTTCTCCATTCTCCTTTGCCACTACTGCTAGATGCTTTTCCCACTGCAACATGGCTTTTCTGATTCTGGTTGTCAGATGTCGACATCATGCCATTTGTCTCTGATAACAATTTGAAGATCTTTGAGGTTTGAAAAACGGTTTACGCCTTCTTTCATAGACAAGTTCTTGCAAGGTACCTCAAACTGAATAATGAGTGGGGATTCAAATCTGTTGAATGCGTTGTACATTTTTGTGAGCTGATGAAATCAGGCGTTTTGCGTCAAAGAAAATTTGAGTTGCTTTGATGCGATGTGATGAAACGGTGTCTTTATATAATTGGATTTTTAACTCGTCTTACGTCATTAAGCGGCATTCAGTAGTGTCATTAGTGAGGTCACTGAAATTTATAAGTAAGTAAAAGTACGTACTGGTCTACAAATGCGCAGAAGGAAATTTATCTGTATAAAGTATACGTGCCCTTATAGTCAAGCAAAGTTCGGTACGTTTTTTTTGTGCCACCCGGTATTTTGCACTTAGCTGCACATGAATTTTCACAGACAAAGTTTTCTATAGCACGATTTCATACACAACATTTTACAGGCTGCTGTTAACATTTTACATCCATTTTACCGTACAAATCAAACACAATAGGTAAACCATTTCTAAATGAGAAAATGAGTACTAGATTTAATTTAACATGAAGTAAGTCAATCTGATTTTATTGAAAATCTATGTATGGGACACATTGAAGTGGTGGCATGAACAAGAACGGTAAAGAAACTACTGCTAACCTTGCGGTTATTTCGCAGCTCGGATGATTGTTGGTTGTCATTCATGTAGGCCAGATCAGCCTCGGCTCGACGCAGTCTCTCGTCCAAATGATCGATCTCGTCACTGACTTGTATCTCATGCTGGGTCCAGCGATCAACTGAATGTTCAAGCTTCTGTGACTCCAGTCCAGCGACTTTCTGCTCCAGAGCATCGATGTGCTGAAAATAATTCATTGATGCATCATCATTATCATTATCAGCATCATCTGCAACCAGTGGCTTCTATCCCTCCCAAATCTGGAATCGAAATCGAGTGCAACTTCCCACCACCCAGTTTTGGGCTCAGGTTCCCCCCAACCCCCAATTTCTGACTCTAGTTTTCCCCTCCATTTTGGGCTTCTTCCCCCTCTAGGGAGAATTTTGTTAAGGGTATAGATTGAAAAATAGGGGGAGTAAAAATAGGGGGTTCTGTTGGGGGAAAATGCAAAAATAGGGGAAAAGTAAAAATAGGGGGAAGGTTTGTTAAAGGTGCAAATCGAAAAACAGAGAGAAGTAAAAAAAGGAGTAAAGTTTTGGTAAAGGTGTAGTTTGCTCAGTGAAAAATAGGGGGAAAGTAACAATAGGGGGAAGTTTTGTTAAAGATGTAGATTGAAAAATTCTGTTAGGGGAAAATGGAAAAAAGGGGAAAAGTTTTGTTAAGGATGTAGTTTGCCCAGTAAAAAATAAGGCAAAGTAAAAATAGGGGGGAATTTTGTTAAAGGTGCAGAGGCGATTGAAATATAGGGGATAGTAAAATAGGGGAAAAAGTTTTGTTAAAGTTCTAGTTTGCCCAGTGAAATAAAAGAAAATTTTGATTTACAACCTTATCAAAACTTCCCCCTATTTTTCGCTGGGCGTAAGCTGCGCCCACCAGATATAGGGACAGAAGCCACTGTCTGCAGTCTATTTATACGCAGTTTTTAACTGGCATGTTCTCCAGAACAAATCCGGTATGGTAGGCCGGTCCTCATGAATAACTTTTCGGAAACTGAGAAACCTGTATGACAGTGCTGTACTTCGATAGGCTCGACGTAGCACCAAATGTCAAAGCAATGGAAAACGGTTAACGAAAGTTTCACTATAATCAACCAGCGATCTGGGCTTCAAACTGATCGGCTCAATTTTACAGCACAATCTGGATCAGCTCTTACTCTTAGAAATCACAATTACTACTGTGAAACGCTGAAACTTACGGCTGTCTTGTCGTGGAGTGCAGACAGCAGTAGATTAAGCCGGTGCATAATGTCACTCTCGCTGGCCTCAACGATGGTGCAACTGTTGGACAGTAGCTGAGCAAGCGTGCGCTGAAACGCATGGAGCTGTGTGACGTCACGCTCGGCAGCCTGTCGCTCACGGTCCTCAAGGTTGGAGCGTGCTTCCATCCAGCCAGCCTGACTCGCATCCAGTCTCTCCTTGAGAAGTTCGACCTCTCGCTCTAACTCGTGCTGTTTGGCCAGCGAGTTGTCACGATCCTTGCAGCACAAGCACACGTACCAGCAACTGACAGAATAGTAATTTCAAGTTTCAAATGCGTGTCTCTTCAATAAGCAGCTAGTATCCAACCTGCATCGCAATTTTTTTCCTGTTAACATGATTTTTTCTGCAGTTTAGTCCCCAGGGTACAACAAAATATGCATGGGGTTTCGTCGCATATGAAGTGCACGGAGACCTTTGTCGGTTTTCCGACTAGCTGCTCACTTTCATACTTTGTAGCAAACTGCAGTGCATATTTACTCCCGTGGTGGAACGCAGCAAATGCCAGCAATACTCAGGCTACTGAAAAAATCAAACTTACTTATTTTACATATCTATTTAAATGCAGCCGAGACCCTTGGTGAACCTAACCTATAACCAGCAGTATATCAATTGTGAACATATAAGCAGTAGCATTTACACAATGTCTGCAAATGGTACCCTGATTAAAGTTGTCAGCTTATGGAATATATAAACCTAAGGTTGCTACACCAAGCACCCACACCAGCAACACCAATGTTTATAGACAAGCTCAGGATGAAGACAGAAAGATAGAAAAATGATGATAAAAACTGAAAGTCACGTACAAGCTTCATGTTGTCCACGTCGATAGCATACAACGATGCATTCTTGTTGTTGTCATCGACCTCCGCTGTCAGTTTACTGACCTGGTCTTGGCTCATCTCAAGTTCCGTCTCGACAGTCTTCAAGCGATCCTTTGTCATCATCAGCTGACCAAGAAGCATTCCATTCTCGTGGAACAATTCTCTCACCTGACGTAAAACAATCAATGCAGACTGATAAAAAAATTCAAAAGACCCGGCTCAGTCTAAGTATGTAACCCAAACTTATTAAAATCTGCAGAAAAAAATACTGCACCAGGTTTTCATGGAACATTTTCCTGATATGATATGAATGCATTCAGTGTCTCAAATTCGGTGATGTGCTAGAGACATCGTTGCACGATTTATAAATTTATTTACTTACTTACTTACTTAAATGACAGACTACTATGTCCTAGCCAGTTTGGAGGGTCGATTGCCAGGTAAGAAAGGAAAAGGAAGGCCGAAAAAAATGCTACCGAGTTGGCTACTACAGACAAACGACGAAAACATGAATTATTCACAACTCAAGAAGCTGGCACAAGAGCAGACAAGATGGCATCGATGGAAAACGTGAACCTGCCTAAAGGGCAGAATACAACAGCAGCATCTAGTTTGCCCTCATTGGTGCTTGTTCAAAGTACTAAAGCACGTTTCCCCTGCTGAAATTACATACTACGTGAATGAATCAGTAAAACTGTTACAAATATACCAGCAATAAGTACTACTACAATTACACCGAAGCTGTCAGTAATTCGGCATGAATTAGAGCAAATGAACTAACGGTGTTGAGAGTCTGTTCAGGTGAGTAAGATGTCAGCGTTTCAGTAACATTGGCATGTATCAGGCTGTTGATCTGCGATGTCAAATCCGACAACTTTTTCTCCACCTCTGAAGCCCGTTCTTCTGCATTGGCTCGCTCCTCCAATGACTTCCTGTAGATCATACAACTGCAACTATCATTCTGGTTTCTGCATCTAGAATTCAATTTCATTATTTAACAATGCTGGCATGACAAAGATACTTAACAATAATAAGTTTTGACTCATGGAGCAATTAAGTTTCTATGAATGCATCTCTCGCCTACTGCTTCATCAATGTCAAGTCTGGTATTGTAGTTATACCTGGTATTACAACTGCTGACATCAGAGAGATTCCGTGTAGGCTAAAGGCATGTACAAAGTGACGTAACTGAACTAAACTAATAAATGAACTGGCCAATGGGCAAGCTCCAATGCACTACAGCTCATCAAAAAGTAAAACGTGTCAGTTCGGTTTAATTTAGTAACATTGCTCACCACACGCCTTAAGAACTAACCGTTGCAGTGAGTCAAGTTCTAGGATTCGTTGCTGAGTTTCCCGCGCCTGCTGCTGCAGCGTCACGATCGTCAACTCACTGCGACTCGCAGCACCTTCGACATCACCGAATGCTGCCTCGTACTCGGCCAATCTCTGCCTCAATGACTGCAGCGCTTTGTCAGCCTCAAGCTCTGACAACTTGCCAGACTCGCACGCTGACCGTAGTTCAGTGACGACCCGGTCCCTCTGATCCAGTTCACATTGTGTTGCCACCAGCTAGATCACACACAATGCCATGCATAGATATACACACAGCTACAGTGGCATAAACAGGGGGACAGGGGCTTACCTCCCAATGCCCCAGACAAGACAAAAGCACACATTTAAACTGCATTTAATTTGGTCAGTTGAATCTGGGGAAAAGAGTTAAAACTGTTGCCACCAGCTCTCATGTTTTATAGAGCAATAATGCACCAAATTCGATTTCAACCGGGGCTCCATCCCAGACCTTGCTGGGGAATCTCACAGCACTCCCCCAAACCTTCTAGCTGGATTTTAGGGGTATTACTTCCAAAAGGAGAAAGAGGACAAGAGAAGGAGCAAAAAAAGAGAGGGTGATGAGAATAGAAAAAAGGAAAAGGAAGGGAGAGGGGAAGAGAAAAAGAAGAAAGGGGCCCCAATTCACATTTCTGACTATGCTACTGCACAGCCAAACCACACACAGTCATACACACCTACATTTACTGCTCAGTGCTTAACACACCATGATCAGACCACACAAGCTCAGACCACACAAATACACTCAACAGCTCAGAAATGAATAAAAATAGTAGCAAAAGGCATAACTATCAGTCAAATGCATCCAACATTGTAACCAATCTATGCTCTCAAGTTCTACTGCCATAAATACATATCTGTCCAATATAAACAGCACTTGAAATGTAATGCTAACAATAGCTTGGCTCATTCTCCGAAGCACGAATGGCACAAACACGACTATGATATACATACAAATACATTGGTGGCTCTAAAATAACACAATACAATAATATGGCCAGAAAACAGTGTTCCCAACATACTGCTTCATTAACAACAAAACTTTAACCTACTGCCAATTCAACATTATACATCATCATGTAAAATAATTCAGAAAATAGCTATACAATGAGATAATAATCAGTAAGTTGTACCTTTGCCTCAAGATCGGCAATGTGAGCATGAAGATCGTTAATTTCACGATCACGGCTTTCGGCAAAAGCTCCACTGAAGTACTCAGCATCACACTGCTGGCAACAACATCAGACACTTCTTGATGGCAATATGTCCACTGTTTAAAGTTGAACTATGCTGTGTTATAAAGACAATATTTATTCTCTGTAGCTAATCATTAAGCCTAACATTACTGATACGAATGATGTAAGCTAAGGTCCTTAGCATGTTAGTTATTACACGTAAAACAAACTGGATGACATTTAAACGAAATACGAACAAAATCTGAGAAATGCGGTAACATAAAAAACAGATGATCACTGGTGCTCATACCTTGGTACTGTCAAGTGCATGAATTCTTGGAGTCTCAATACTAAACAACAAAATCACAATTGCAATTGCATTAGACTGGCACACAGGAGTTTAGCCTATAAACAAGGAAGTCCTAAATACTGCATAATCTAGATGTCGAGAATCACATTTATAACTACAGATGTAAATAACACATTTGACAGATACATCTATCAAGAACTGTTTATATATTTTATGCAATGAAATAACAATAGGCAACATTAATATTTTAATAACAAATAATGGAACTACATGACAAATAGCAAAAGCAAACATTACATCACGGCTTCCGGCAAAAGCTCCATTATTTCAATGGTGTAGTTCTTGATTGTTGCCTTTCTTTCGACAGCCATGCGACTTTGGTGGCGAGAGCCTGCAACTATCACCTCCGGGCTATTCGACACATCCGTCATCTGCTGTCCACTGGGCTGGCCCAAACTTTGGCCTGCAGTCTAATACTGTCGCGTTTGGACTATGCTGTGTTGCATGGAGCCCCGGCCGGCAGCATCCAGAAACTGCAGTGCGTCCAGAACACAGCAGCACGTGTTGTTCTCTGTGTGCCTAAACGAACTTCTGCACAGCTGCTCCTGAAACAGCTTCACTGGCTTCCCGTTCGCCAACGAATCGACTACAAATTGGCAGTTCTGACATACAAGATCCGAAGTACGTCCACCCCGTCATACCTCAGTCGCCACATCAGACTTCGGGGATCTGCTCGTCATCTCCGCTCGTCCGCTGCACTGCTACTACACAAGCCGACCACAAGAACTCGCTTTGCTGATTGTGCTTTCCGTTGCACAGCACCCACCGTTTGGAACTCTCTAGCCATTGACGTTACAAGTAGCTGTTCACTAACTGTGTTTAAATCCAGGTTGAAGACACACATCTTCTGTCAGACATTAAACCTCAGTGACTAGTTCTGTCCGCCAGCGCCACTGAAGTCTTTCTTTTAGCACATACTGGCACTTTACAAGTCAGATTATTATTATTATTACACATGCTGGTAGTTTACCTATATTTAGCATATATATTCATGGAGGGTTCTAAAGTTATACAACAATTGCACTTTACTGCCATCACTACCATAGAGTTATGCGTGCTAATTACCATCAATAACGAAAATTTGTGCAATTAAACCAGTGTCTGGAGTGTATAAGCTCATTTGACGTATCCCACTTGAAACAGTTGTTTAACGTAATGCTAATTATGACATAGCAGGTCAGTCAAATAAAGCAAAGCATAAAATTTGTCATTTGAAAAAAAGTAAAACATTCAACTAATCTGCCAAAAAAAACAGTGCTGAAGAATAGTGCATACCTGGCAAGCCGTAAAATCTCTCTGTCTTTCTGTTCAAGTTCCTTCTTATACTGATCTAAAGTTTCTTCCATCTGTGTAAAATTGACAGAAATAAACAGTTACACCACCGTATACATCACACCATTACCATAACAAAATGTTATATTTCATCTGAGAAAACAGATATGCCACTTTGTCACATTACTTTCACCACTAAAAAAGCGAAATGCGGTAAAGTTAAAGATAGAAAAGAAAACATACGCACAGGCCCACTGAGAGGGTGGGGTAGAGGGTAAAGCTACCCCAGGCCCCGCAATGTTTGGGAGGCCCCACCATCGCTCAGAAATTAAAAAAGTACACCAGAATGCACCATTTCAAAAAGAAAAATTCAAAAATGTCTTCCCAGAGAGGCCTGCAAAAATGTTTGGGTGCCCAAGAGAATGTTTCCCTGAGCCCTGCTGTGGCTCTCGACAGGCCTGCATACGCACAACACCACCTAACCATGAAAAAATCTGCATTAATAGAAAAAAACAAATGCTATTAATATGCACATGTATGACAAATTAAAGCTATATACTTCCAAAGTGACTGGTCACTAGTCCTATGTGGCACTAGTCTGAATTTGGTCAAAATGCCTATCCGCCATAGCCGGGGGCCGCGTCATAACCAACTGCTGCTATAGCCAAGGTCTGCCAAAGCCAGAGATGCAATTTATCTCGATCTATTCCTAACCCCAATCACTAACCTTAACCCTATGCATAATCCTGAGCCCTGTTTGGATGGAAGACGGACATTCCCCCTTGGGCCTGTCAACCGCGGACGTTTCCCCCTTAAACATTCCCCCCTGCTTTTTGACTGCCTATATACCACTTTATCACATTACTTTCACCACTAAAAAAGCGAAATGCGGTAAAGTTGAAGAGAGAAAAGAAGACATGTACGCACAGGCCCATTTAGAGGGTGGGGTCATTGGTTACCCTAGGACATTCCCCCCTTAGACTAGTAACAACATATTATCAGAATCAGCACCAAGCCTGAGCAAAAATTACTTGCAATGCCAAAAGCTACTCTGCTTTTAATGTCTTGTTACAGTTGAGTATTTTTCAAACCCAATGAGTTTTAGTAGGCACGACAATTGACAGCAATTAGGGATGTAGGCCTACGCGTCCACAAGATGATTGAACTCCACCTGACTGTAGAATGAACCAAGAGTAGTTAGCACACATCTATTTTTATGTACATGAAGAAAGCAAAATTTGATAGATTGCAGACACTCTTCTTGCTGTGGCAAACACACTGCATTTTGAGTGGCACTTTGACATCGCCGTTCGCGGCTGTTTCTTGAGAAGTTGAGACTTGAGACTCCTTGAGACTTGTGCTTTATTTGGCGAATTAATTAGGCTTATTGATACTTAGTTTGTTAATGATAACACAAAAGTATTTGATGTTTGCTGCATTCTTTCACTATGCTGACACTGAAAATTATGCCAAAATCTAATGCTCGATCCATGGCATACATAAGAGAAACGTCCGGGTATCGCAAAAAACGGGAAGGAAAACGTCCGGGGTGCCAACAACCAGAAGGGAAACGGCCGGGGCGGGCAACATGTCCGGGGGAATGTCCTACACCCGTTCCAATTAGTGCCTTTTCAGATTACTGAAATGGCCCCTACTTCAAGCAGGTGGCGCGTAGAGTCGTCATGTGTTCGTTGATAGAACAGATCGTCTCTGCTGCGTTGTGTCACGTGCTGGCCGTGTTGAAGAAACACGCGTGAACGCGAACTCCGCACGTCGTCGTCATCCAGATGTGGGTAGTTCAGTGAATAGTTGGCCGAGTACGGTCGCCGACGTTCCCACGCCAAAGGTCGGCATATCGACGGCAGATCTCTTCGTATTCTATCGTCATCCATCGCTACCGGTACGTTTGGTCTATTCATGACTGATATCAGAAGACAGTAGACTGCAATCAAAAGCGCATAATTTCAACATCCTGTTTTCGCTTTGTTGTTCTTTATAACGTCTGCATAGCAACACACAAACCACCTGCATAGCTAGCCTCGTTTTCGACTTAGGTCACACAGTTGGTCCATTTCATTTAAATGAAACAGCAACGGAAAAATTCAACCGAGCGCCGCTGGTGTAATGGTATCATGCAAGATTCCCATTCTTGCGACCCGGGTTCGATTCCCGGGCGGCGCAAACTTTTTACTTAAAATATTCTAGTATACTTCTCACATAACGTTATACACATATCTAAAGACCGATTTCATAGGCATCTTGAATTTTTTTAGCTGACTGTACTAACGATCGCGCTTACAGTACGTACCCGTCCTCGATCTGTCGTTTGTTCTCTGTCTGTAACGTTATGTATTGTGGCTAAACTGTAGGCCTACATCGTAGGCGGTCGACTATAGCGCCGTTAAATATGGTTTTGGTAAGTTCATATACTCTGTCATTACTTCCATCAATGTCATAAATAATCACGTTTAATATCAGACTAACCCAGTTTTCTTTATGATTTAGCCCTTCATTATCTGCTTTGTGCACTTTTTAGTAATCATTTTGGTTGCATTATTCGTCTGTCTTTTTGTTTGTTATTATTATTTTTATTATATTGTTCACAGTTATTGGTTATAGTTATCATAGGTGGC
>Ga0056128_1002387_pt1 | contig 22199 bp, 17 predicted proteins | sample WorMetLIZISLAND2_FD_71113 | JGI IMG/M metagenome (GOLD analysis project Ga0056128, IMG submission 71113) | Marine gutless worms symbiont microbial communities from Max Planck institute for Marine Microbiology, Germany - Olavius geniculatus... ... | reverse complement strand
GCGATCGTGTTAGGTTTAGCATTTTCGAAAGATTGATGTGACAATAATGCACACCATAAATTAGTGTACAATATACGTGATAAGTTCGACGGCGGTGCAAATGCCTACAAAAAAATTGCCAACCGCTGCCCGTGATGGTCTACTTAAACGTGAGGAGCTAGTTGGTGGACTGGCGATCCGTGAAGCTACGGTCGAGGTCGTCAGCCGCGGTTGTCGCCATTGCGGACACGGCGACTTTGACTATGGCGGCCCTTGGCCATAGCGGGCCACAATCGTGTAGACGGACTTCTAATTTGCTGGCTACAGTCCGTCTAGACGAAATATCCACGGCAGATAGCGAAAACGCTTACTTATTTTCCGTGAATTTTCACGGCAGATAACACTTTGCAATGCAACATTTGCCATCTTTGTGTCACAGTGTAGAATTTATTTATTTATTTGCGTGACATAACGCTAGAGAGGTGCGGTACTCAAAATGCGATTAATTAAAATCCGAAATACGCTATACAAGTAACAAATCATTCGGCAAAAGCATCGATTAATGTTACTTTTTTAATAAATATTTTAGTAGCATTGTTGTTCGTTTTCCAGTGTTTAGTAAAGGAGACGACAGTTCTTTTGTTAATTTGTTGTTTGTTTGTTGTGTTTTTATAACGATAAAAAAATCTAAATAATTATGAATGTTGAACAATTATTTTCGAACACCAGTTCGCAGTACAAGTTGCCTAATTTGTTAAAAAAAGAACAATTTGACATTATTCGGCATATTTTAACCGGCAAAAAATGTTATAGCTGTGCTGCCGACGGGATATGAAAAAAAGCTTAATTTATATATTACCGCCACTGCTCCTAAATGAAGTAAGTGCGTGTAGGCCTATTTCTAGAAAAAAAATTAAGTTACATCTGTGTAAACAACATTTAGACCTATCGTACTTGCAGTCCATCAGAGTTTGAACTACTATGATTTTTAATTGTTATATCATCTCATCTCTCGTCTGTGCTTGTGTTCCCTATTTCATAATTTATTTTCCCATAGGCAGTATAATAAACCTAACAGGCCAGAATCTGGATGTAAGGGGGAGCATTTAAAGAGTGAAGTGTGGGAGGGAAAGATCAGGGGATGTGCACCTACCCACCGATTGAAGGTCTTTTTGTAGTGTACTGGTTAGTAAGTAAAGTCTAAGCCAGCTAGGCCATAGCAACATGAACGTCGTCGTCGCTGTTGGGGGCGATTCTTATTGGTAGATCAATGTGACGGACAGCGACAACGACGACCAATATCACAGGCCGAACCGTTTTTATACGAAAATACAAATAGTTAGGTCGTGGACCAAGGTGTGGTGTATTAATTGGGAAAAAATTTCTGTGGTCCTGTTACATTGATATATGCATTTCTGATTATTGGCTCAAGCAACATCTTCCTTATGTTCGTTATGGTGTATTATGATGCGATTTAATTGACATTTTCTGCTTTAGTTATTGATATACGTTACTTTGTGTCGATCAATAATTATTATATATTTTCTGTTATGTTCATGATGTTTACAATGTTGCGATGTTTATATCTATCGACAAATTGCTTTGGTGTGTACCTAGTCGCAACGTTCGACATAATTTACTGCATGTTATTGTGTATATTACTATGTATTTCGATGTTGTTTTCGATTCTCGGGCAACCCTCCTTTGACTGTATGTCAATCGTGGATTTCATACCAAACCTTGGTTTTATCCCAGCGCTATAGGCATTGGTGGACAGCTTTTCACGGCAGTACTAGGGGCTCTAGGAATTTAGCTGCATGTGGACTATTGTAATACCACCAAACAGATTCTGAGACCTACAGAGAGTCTTATTTCGATACGGAACTTACACTAGAGCCCTAAGCTTAATGTATATCTGATAGTGCTGTTGTTATTTTGACCGGGAAAAGTGGAATCGGTTGATATTGATTCTTGGCTGACGTTCTGTATGGTTTGCTGATATATCCAAATGACATCGATGTGTCCTACCGGTAACGAAGGACTATCATTGTGAAGAGTGATTGTACATGACCCGAAGGACCATATAGGTGGTGGTTAGACGACCTGTTTGGGGCTATATTTTGGTCATCAAAATTTGGTATTTTGGCAGATTGTGGTGTAATTTATTTAATATATGGGAGCTCACTTACCTGGAGCAAAGAGGGTGTAGTGTAGCGGTTAGTAAGTAAAGTCTAAGCCAGCTAGGCCATAGCAACATGAACGTCGTCGTCGCTGTTGGGGGCGATTCATATTGGTAGATCAATGTGACGGACAGCGACGATGACGACCAATAGCACAGGCCGAACCGCCTCTATACGAAAACATAAATAGTTAGGTCGTGGACCAGTGTGTGGTGTGCGTCGGTAAAACTGATGTGATGCTGAAAAAAAGTTGAAATTACTATATTGTCTTCTGTGTGTTCAAACTTAGGGTCGATCCAAAGTTAAATTAATAAGTACAATTAACACAATTAACCAAACACACAACATTTTTGTAACGGAAGCAAACGATTTCTCAGTGTGATTGCAGTCACAAACACGCTATAATGACGATGCTATATCAAACGCTACAATCAAGACTAGTATAAGACATATAATAGCGCCTGCAGTAATTCAGCACATATGCATTATGGTTGCAGGCTGCAACTTTACATACAAAATTGTGGCCAAACCGCTGCAGATAAATACATGACATGTTTATAGAGACTGTGACGCTGTGACACTGGGCTAACTAACCCTGTGGTTTTGATAAGTTTTCAGCTAGGACTTACCATTCAGCCACAACGCGTGCACTACAAACAGATGAGAGATGACATATCGTCGCTGTAATTCCGAACCTTCGTAAGTGCATTCCGCATGATTTTGAGAAAACAACAAAAAACGTTTTATAAATTTATCCAAGCGGCTATCTTTAACCTACTTTTCTGTAATTTACTTATCAAAGTAATGGGTTTTCACAGCAGTAATTTCATGCTAATATGCTATGTGATTTTGTTGTTATTGTACATACGAGGCTTTGGCGCTTTATTTCTGAAAAGTATCTGTAATTACGAGGTGTTGATTCTTGCTTCATACACCACAAATAACGTTACCAAGCTTACGTTTTTTACGTCTGCACTGCTAAACATTGTTTTACACGATACTTTCTAAACTGAAAGTGAGTACTTTTGCTTTTTTGCAAGGTGGGCCGAAAAATCTCTTTATAACTTTACCAAAATATTGATAGATTTCGAAAATTTTTTCATTCTTACGCCAAGCAAAAAATTTCCAATAAGAATACACAGCTCAAAACATGTACCAATAAACAGCATTGTCACACTACACTGCAAAGTAGTTTTTGGCCCACCCTGTAGCTAAAAGCTTCTAATTATAATAAGTTAAGTATTCACTGGCAACTTTCTGAAACACTGAAGCAGTCGATAGGCACACTTTTTTATAACTCATGCATATAAAATCATAAGCACAATAACACAAACAACGTAGTCCTGCTGCAGTTCAAACATGGCTCCAACATTCAAGCTAAGCCAAGCTACAGTTTAACATCACTAGACTACTCAAAACCGTAGCCAGAAGTTTTGCTTAAAGGGTTGACCTTTTTTCCATTTTTCTCTCCCTCCCTTTCTCGCCTGTCCTCCCCTATCCTTTTTTCCCTTTTCTTTCCTTCCCTCAAAAGTTGTATCCTTTAAATTCAGCTAGGAAATCTCAAAAAGCACTAGCTGCCCCAGCGTGGTCTGGAACAGAGCCCCAGCTAAGGTCAAATTTGGTGCATTTTAACCTTAAAATATGATATCTAGCGGTAACAATTTTAATATTTTTTTCTCAGAGTCAACTAACCAAATTTAACGCATGCAGTTTAAGCTAAAACGGCAAACAAGCGACAGAAAAAAAATTAAAAGTGGAGGTATAAATAATGTGCGAGCGAAGCAAGCCAAAAAAATGAACTGTTCTAGGGCCGATGCAGAATTGTCACATTAACGTTAAAAATTCTGAACATTTTGGAAAGAGGTTAAACCTTTTGACCCTCCTACCCCCTTAAATACGGCTCTAAAACTACTTTAACATTATATACCAACAAGGAATAGGCCCCGTACTGCATGCCTAAAAATAAAAAAATCCGTCAACAGTCAGACTTAGACATTTGTGTAATAATGACAAGAAATCACACCAAATTATAAAATTTAAATAAACCTAGTAATACTGTTAAGATTTACCCTGTAAAAACAGACACATACAGTAAAAGATGCCACACGTTACGTTGTAGGCAAATAAAAATTGCACTAAACAAGATAATGTTCATACGAACACGGAGTCTGTCCAATGCACTTCGATAGTTTACACTTTACAGTATATGTCCGTATAAATATAACCACTGACTGGTAGAAAATAATCAAAGACTTTAATTTCAAATTGTACAGCAGCAATGGTCCTTTCATCTTTTTCTATTATTTTAACTAAACAATAAACATTGTCAGTCACGAAACATCCGATTCACTATAAATGGTCCATCGTCACCATGCGTTTATCTTGCACCTTTATAGAGAGATATGGCGCCTCAGAGATAAATGGGGTTACGCCTTTGACCTTTTGTGGTCACGTGACGTCATCGGTCACGTAACCATTCGACTCCCCGGGGCCGAGTTCCTATGGGGGGTCCATAGTGACCATGCGTCCATCTGGCATCGTTACAGAGATATGGCGCCTCAAAGATAATGGGGTCACGAGTTTGAACTTTTGCGGTCATGTGACGTCATCGGTCACGTGACCATTTGACTCCCGGGGGTCGACTTTTTATGGGTGGTCCATAGTGACCATGCGTCTATCTTGCACCGTTATGGAGATATGGCGCCTTAGATGTTGGACGCACCTGGACACAGAAAGAAAAACGGAAGAGTGGAAAGAGAAAGACAAAGAAAAAGGGGAAGAAAATGAAAAAAAGAAAGTAGAAAAGAAAAAGGAAGGGAAAGGGGAAGGAGAAAAAGAATGGAATGTAAAGGAAAGGGAAAAGGAATTAAAAACGGAAAAGAAAAGAGGGGATAGGGAAAAAGGAATAAAAAGAGAAAGGAAAAAATGGATGGAAAATAAAGGAAAGGGGACGTGAAATGAGAAGAGGAGAAAAAGGAAAAGGGGGAAGGGTAAGAAAATGGGAAAGGAAAAAGGGGGTAGGGATAGGGGAAGGAAACGAGGAAGGGGAAAGGGAAAAGGAAGGTGAAAGGAAAGGTAAAAGAAAGGGGAAACGGAAGAGAAAGGGGAAAGAAAAGGGAAAGGGAAAGCGAAAGGAAAAGGAAAAAGGGATGGAGAAGATTAAAGGAAAGGGAAAGGAAGAGGGAAAGGGGAAAGAGAAAGGAAAGGGAAAGGGAAGGTGGAAGGAAGATAGCTTAAGAAAAGTAGGACGCACGCACGGACGGATGCACGCACGCACGCACACACGGACACTCAGGTAATTTTATACTCTGTCCAATGCTATGCATAGCATTGGACAGACAATGAAACAAAACATTCGTAAAAAAGTGTTGCAATTGTCCACAAAAATCTCACAGATATCTCTCACACAAGCCGAGTTATAGTTAATTGCAGCTTAATTGCAGCGTTAGCTGTTGCAACATCTGCAGATGCGCACATCCGCAATCCGCTTTTTAACTGTAGCCGGCGAAATCGAATTAGGCGAAATGGGACTACTCCGTCGATAGATACGAGGTCTGGGCTTTAAAATTTTTAAAAGTTTACGAAACAATGAAACGATAGTTTAATGTCTAAAAGTTACTTTTATGTTTAATGCTTACCTTGTAATCACAATTTCGAGGAAATTGTTTATGATTCGCTTTTGTTTACATTTACAATTAAAACATAAACAAACTCATACGAGGTTTTGGACTTTCAAAGGATAGTTACGAGGTATTGCTATTTCAGAGAAAGTAGAGTAGCACTTACGAGGTTTTGGAAATGACTTAAAAACTCATTTAGTTAAATGCTTCTAAGTATGTGACTTTGCCAAAAAATGTAAAAAATAGCACTATTTAATAAGTGTAAAAAGTCAAAACGCCTCAAAAATGCACTTACGAGGTTTCGGAATTACGGCGACGATATCGTGTTTAAGGGTCGACAACCTAACGGTCGGCTAAAAACAAACAGCTCCAGTTCACCAGACTACATTCATGGGCAAATCAAACTAACCATTCGAATCACAGGGCTATTCAATTTTAACTACGCAATTGACTTTCAACTTAAAACTACGATAGGCCTATGACTTGATTTAAACTCAAGTCAAGAAAATTCCAGAAATTCGCGATTTTATTCTGTACTATTTTTATTACAGATGTTCATAAAATATTTATGATATTTCGGATTTGCCCATTACTATCACATTTTCCGACTTTCGTTGTCAATTCATCATCATCATCATTGTCGTCGTCGTCGTTGTCATCGAAACAGTCTCTGTTAACCATACCAAATAAATCTGTCTAGCCTAAGAACAAAACTAAAGACTAACACAAACGCGATATGAAAATTCAGCGTCAGCAACGAACTGCTTGATACAAACACGACCGTCTCAGGAAAACAACAATTTTTTAGAGTTACAGACAAAAGAACAACTCGTTCGTAAAATGTTGCAGCAATAAAAAGAAACACAGTCTTTTAAGCTATGTAATTGTTTTGCGCATGTGAATCGTCATGAATGCACGTTATGACCGCCAGTTTCAAAAAATGAACGACTGATACGCCAGTCCGTTACTGCAGCAACTAGGCTAAAGTTACTATGTATAGACTACACCGTGAGCCAAAAAAAACTGGCACTAATTTGGTAATAATTTTAATATCGATTTTGCTGCAAATTGGCTGCCAAGTCTGTCAATGAAAGAATTTTTAACATCTGGCAAAATATGGAAAAGATTAGTGCCACCGTGCCACGTTTTTAAGTCACAATGTACACTACAGCTCGGATTAGTAGGCCTACTCAAGAAAGTGTTTATAAGCCTGCCTACTCACATGCACCGACTTTGACATTTGACCTCAATTAGCCTAAAACAGGTAACCAAAACTTGTGTAAATGTGAATGTTTACGTAGGCATACTAGGGATCGTTAAAGCACGTTGCTGTCGTCGTCAGCCCTCTGCGTTGGCTAATGTCTGACCAGGCAACAAGATGCCGCTCTATGGGCATCGACGCAGTGTGGCTCACGCGCCCCAACGACATGACAGCCGAAGATAAACAAGGCATGGAAACTATTCGTTATGCCCTGTTCATAACTTATACCAATGTATGTTGTGATCTAAAGTTTGTTTACATTGTTCATTTACTTGGCATGTACAGCTACGACATTGATACAAAGCACTCATAGATTAAGAGTTTAGAGCACCTGTCAGGCACCGTGCGTGTACGTCTATTGTGTGGTTATAAACCATGTCCAAGCTTTCTAGTAATTCAATGACAGTAGATTAAAACAAAAAAAACGATTATTAAAAATAGCGTTGTTGAATATACAGCTGTAAGGCTGCCTTGCAGGATCTGATCTTAGGCCTACGCTAATCTTAGCTTAGAGTCAACTTAGGCCTAATGCTCAAGTAAACAAACATAAAATTGAAAATAAAACAGTAATACATTTTACTAAGCAAATATATACACTGCGTCTCAAAAAACCGAACCCCTATTACGTTTTGAAATAACTCCAACAAACTGTGTTTAATAATAATAATGATTAGCTGAAAAAATCGTCAAAATGTACTTAATATCGTAGGGTATTACGGGCTTACGATATTTCATGAAACGGGGTACCAGCTTAATTACAGTGATATAAACAGTGTCGAACAATCAATATTATTAAATATCATATAAGAACATCATATATTATCAACACACAACTAAGCCACACAAAAAGGGCTTCAATACAGACTATACAGATAGCTCAGTAGCTCTTAGACTCTGAGTTTTACCCATAAAAGTCTCCTTTCCGCGTTATACCACTATAGGGCCTACACAAGCACCCTGTTTACTAACGCTACTCCCGGGATCCACACAGACCTCCCAATCTAATCAAATCTGCATCTAGGGGCTACACAAGCACCTTATACTATAATTTTCAAAAATAAAATGGATTATGTTTATTATATATTTATTATTTTTTATGTGTTTTATGTGTTATTGTTATTATTATTAATTTTATTTCTTTTTTCTTTATTCTAAATGAGAAAGGTTTTTTCGGGAATTATAGCTGCGTTGTTTTCCTTTCTATTTTTGCCTTCTATTCTGAACTTTTATTTTCTGTCCTCTCTGCCGGCTCTGTGAGTCCGTTAGTCTGCTGGTCTATTGTTTGACAACTAATCTCATTTCTTCTACTTTGTTTACTACTCTAGTCGTTCTTCTTATTATTGATTACCCGTTATGCTGTTTTAAGCTCATTCGCTTAGCCGAAAGGTGGCGGGATCTTTCTATTACATGGGCCCAACGCGAATAATTACGTTTTCATTCATTTAATAACATATAACACATATAACAATCAGCAGCATCAACAATCGACAGCGTCGGGGCTACCTACGCGACAAACGACAGCAACCGCCGTCGCCAACTCCTTACGACTGCATGTTGACTGTCTGACTGCCAACTCACAATTGTTGACGACTGACTCGCCGACGCTGCACGCGTCGCTGCAATGCAGCTGTTCGTTTATGACTGGCTGGCTGCAAGCCACCGTATACATCTGCCCTCCGAAAATTTAAAAATTTTTTACCCTCAAAAAATTTTTTACTTTTAAAAAAAATAAAAATTTATAATTAAAATTTAAAATGTAAAGTTCGAAATTAAGAGCTAAAATTCCAATTTAATTTTTAATAACTTTACTTCATTGAAATTTTATTTAACTAGGTAGGATTCCATATGTGATCAAGCTAGTCAGTCGTCAATATTAAACAATGACAAACTCCAGTAATAAACGAAATATGTGGTGGCTGCATTGACATTCGGTAGATGGCGCTACGCTGGCATAACTTAGTCATTCAGTAGCAACATACGAGGAATACAAGTAGTGAATGAAACACATTCGCTACAGGTACCATAGTATTGAAACATACACAGTCGATTATAACACGAAGTTAAAAATCTTACTCTTGTAACGGTACGTCATAAAAAATAATAAAATCGCTATTAAACAAGTTAACAAATAATGCAATAACTAAACTAATAAAACGTTAGTCATTATTATTAGTAATGAGTAATTGACCTCATGAATGATTATCCATTAATAAGATAAACTGTAAGCATGCAGACTCTGTACAAGTAGAGTAGCGAAGACACGATTCGCTAGGTGGCGTGTTCTATACAATGTCAGACATTATACAGTTTATCAGTTTTAAATGTTAAATTGAATTCTAATAAAAAACCAATGATTAATTATTATGTCAATAATGTCATAACACATCCCCGTAAAATATCATTCGAAAGGTGAACATGTGAACAGCATGTGAATTTATGACGTCAGTCAAATACTTAGACACGTTAAACAGTAGTGTTTAATAAATCTAATAAAGTTTGTGGGCGACATAAACTTTTATATCACAGAACATGATATTATTGCAAATAATGTGAAATATCAAACCAAAATGTACCTATTGCAATATACTATACATGTTAATATGTTTACACACTGAATATTAACACAAAACGAGTGTATAATAATACGAAGAATACAATATAAAACATCTTGTGGCAATTCGGGGTGGAGACGTTTTGATATCATACAGATAGGCAATGAGACGTGTAGCTGATGTGAACGGTAACGCAACACGCGCGAAGGCAATTTTCGTCATAATACACTAAGTCACGACATGAAAATTCGTCTGCTCATTCCTTGTGCAAAGAATCCTAAGCTATGAATACTTCACTGCGGTGGAAGCAGTCCAACATCTAGCCAATGTGCTATATCACTGTTAACCTGTCGGCGTAGGCGAGATCTGAGCCACTAGCCATGGCTCAGTAATCTCTTAACACGCTGGTTGTGTCAGCTAGCACTATCAACCTCCTGCCGTGCAGCGCACGGTGAAGGAGTAAGTAAGTGAGTGAATGTGCTGACACCTCGTTGCCACGACAACAGACACAACGTTACATAACAGGCCCGCCGTATCTCTTTCTGGCAGCGTGCAGTCAATGAGTGGTACTGCGGGGCATCTCTTTCCGTGCCACAACACTGCGGTGTCTTTTAAGCAGCATGCAGCGATCACTCGCCTCTGTAGCTGGTCATTATTTTGGCCTAGTATGGGACCTCTCCACAAAATAGCTATCTATAGGTCTACCCGTAAACAAAATGCAACAGCAACTTCCATGTCGTAAAGTATTGGCCTATGAGTTCTAAAAGTTATTGCAAACTACGCGCGCTACATTAAGGTCCGCATCAGACTGTGGTCTGCATCAGAATTAATACACGCACGTCTATCATTACAGTAAATTTTAGGATGGCTAGCTAAGTTCGCAAATTGGCCTATGAATACAATCTCCAATTAGGACAATGTTGGTGAACAGATGTAGTACGATCACACAATACGCTTTCATTCATTTTTATATATATATAAAATAGCTTACCTGTGTACACGTTCGCCCGAATATTACAAATTTATAAGTAATGCAAGACAACCAGAACTATCTACAACTCATGTTCAATAATAGTATACGCTATTGTTACGTTTGAAATGTTTTTAAACTGTGACTCTCCATCGTACAAAAGTATGTGCTAAACACTGAGGGCTGAAGTTGATTAATAGCGACGAGTTGGGCAATGCGCGGACAAGCCGCACTAAACGTGAAACAATTATAGTAGCTTATATGTCGAGGTAATTCATGACGGTATGAGTCCTTTTCAAAGTGTAGGCGGTAGTAGGGAAGCGGCCATATGATACAAGCTCTTATTAGAGGGCATAAACGCTGCGGAGTTTGATATTCTGCGCACGCCATACGGATTAAATATTCGCCGTCTCCTTACAACAAGTTTAAGAAACGGTTATCTATTTTACTTACTCGCTCCAGACACGTTCCAGAACACTTTTATACGGGGCTAAAAAACTTTATTAAAGCAGTCTCACATGCCCTCGAAGCAAACACAAATCACCGGGCGGATTTTTTAAATTCGTCTGAAAGACGAATATCAATTTGTCTGAAAGACGAATTGATCAAAACACCAGCGCCAATGATGGTTTGCCTTAAGGGCCTCTCTGTCAACCAGAGGTCTTCTGGCCCTAAAACGTAACAAAAAGGCGCAGGCTACAGTAACCTGGCTTTAAAACCTGCAGTTATAATCATATTTTTTGTTGCGTTTTTTTTCTTTTTTTTATATTTTTTTAAAATACTTGTTAGATATTTTTTCACACATTTTTTTGCTAGTTTTAAATTTTATGCTTTTTTCATGTTTTGTTTTTTTATTAAACTTTCTAATGGCCGTTTTGCAGCGTGCTCTAAAGATTAACGCTCATTATTCTTTACTTCCATTCTTTTATCCCTTAGTTTTTTTTTAATCTTTCAACATTTTCTCGCGTCGCATCATAGACCGCTTCACACTCACGCAGTTTTTCAACTGCCAATTGGGGGCCCTTTCTGTTTTTGTAGGTTCTGAAGAGCCTGGTCGCACTGTTTGCGAGCCCTCGCAAGTTCCAATCTTGTTGTCTTTCTCGTTTTTGCATTTCTACGGGACTCATGTTCTAAAAAAACATCTACGTAGCTACGCTTACCTTTCTGCTCCGTCATTGATTTTTAGAAGCGCTATCATACGCGTTGCTTTCATATGCAAACACGACGAAACTTCTGGAAACATTCTAGAAATGCACACCGATCAAAAATACATTTACGTTTCACCGTAAAAAAACATTTCATACAGTACAACACGTACGCAAGTAAATCACACCATGGTCTAACTAAAAACGTGTTATTGCCAAACTTTCCAGAAAGTACACGTTTCCAAGTAAAACAAATTAACATCAGCACACGATTTTGACTATCATCACATAACCATAAATAATTGCTATTTTTTGTGTAAAATAATTGATAAAATACTAATTATTTTTTACGCAAGTATTTTCTATGTTTTACAACTTGATTGTTTGCAATTTAATTTAGTAACTATTTAACAGTTTTCAGGACATCGTGTAAACGTTTTAAACGTTTAAATACGCGCATCTTTAGATCTCAGAGCTGTCAGCTTCGGAGAGGCTGACGAGTTTTTACAGAGCTAACGAACTTTCGCCGAGCTGACGAGTTTAGGCAGAGGCTGACGAGTCGTCTGAGCAGGAGTCAGCCGATTGCAGTTGCAACCACTAGCCTTGGCTAAACACTTGCGCGGCCGACGGATGTAACCACTCACTGCTGTCTTGCTGTAACGCTAACATAGGCTGAACTTTTGACTTTGAACTTAGCTAGATGGTATTGAGTTGGACCGTTGTTGATATTTACGTATTGGTATGCGATGTTAATTTTATTTTTGATTTTTATTGCTGTAATTCGTCTGAAAGACGAATATCAATTCATTTGAAAAATGAATATCAATTCGTCTGAAAGATGGTTATGTGAAAGACGAATACCAATTTTTAACAAAATTGATTAATTTTAAGGAAAATTGATTAAGAACGTGCCGTGACTGTTGACATAAACAATTGTGTTGGGTTCCATTCGGAGTTGAGTTCGAGCTTTGTTTATGTTGACAAAAAGTTTATCGTTGATCTATTAAAAAATATAAATATCCTTATTTATCTTTCAGATGAATTAAACGACAGTTAATAGAAGATATAGTTTTTTAGAAGCATGGAAAATAGTGTAATAGACAGCGCAAACAATACGTATGTAATTAATTCGTCTGAAAGACGAATATTAATTCGACGAATTGATTAATTGTGCACTTAGAGGGATGACGTATGTCATAAACCGATACCGAAACGTTTTTAAGCATTTACACGCGTGCATCTCATGGATGTTTCCGGAATGTTCAAGACACCTCGGCGTATAAAAGCAGCGAGCGTAGACTAATGCTTTTAAAAAACGTGTTTTGCAGTTTTGCTATTTTTGTATCTTATATATGGATCTAACAAAAGCAGAAACCAAAAAACTGCAGCAGGCAAAGCAAACGTTCAAGATACGTACACTTACTAGGCAACAAGTAAAGTTTATTTTAGGAAGAAAATTAACTCATAGAATGTGGAAATCTTATGAGACTTTTGAACAGCATGATGTATACTCAATTAAGCGTTTATTTACAGAACATAGGCAAAAATCTAAGAAACCAGACTTTAGCAATTCAGATGTTGCTAAACACGCGGCAAAAAAGCACAACGTTTCTAAGCTAAACAACACCAGCAAGACATTGATGAAATATACAGGGTTGCGAAATTATTTAAAAGTAAGGGAAATAGTTATAGAATGAAAAAATAAATAATACAAATTCGATAAATTTAATTCAAGTAGGTCACACTGAAAGATACACGGCGATGTCAATATCTTTCAAATACACACCGTAATAGAAGAGCTGATAAGTAGGATGACAGAAGGTTTACCTGATAATGTAAAATTACAAATTAGTCTAGAAAACGATGAAAATGACAAAGTGAATCAAACAAAGTTGTTCAACAAGATAGACATGATTGCAAAGGTAGCAGATTGGGTTATACTATTTATAGATTATCACGATATAAAAATCGAAGACATTAGTATAAAATTATTCAACATTGAAATTCTTACAGGTACAGGACGTAGAGTCAACAGGATAATAACTGTTGACAACAAGCGTAGTATAATTCAGATTAGAAACAGAGATACAATATGCCTGGCAAGAGCGATTGTTGTTCGGTTAGCTGTAAATCACAGGGAAAAATTGCAAAGCATATTAAAACATAGTCTGACAGAGGTCGAGCTAAAAGACATCAACTACCGCCGACAAACTAAAACACAAATTAATGAAAGGATACTTTCAGACAATGAAAAAACATATTTGGTAAAAGAAAAAAAATTCAAAAGGTTTTAGCACAAGCTTTACACAGACTATACAAGATACCAATTAAAGAAGCTGGCAACGACTTACAAGATGTTAAGTTGTTTAAAAAAAACTTAGACATAGAAATACAGATATATAATCTAGAATCCAGGCAGATATACAAAGGCTGTGAAAATCGAATCAAAGTCTACATTCTGATGACCGAGAGCCATTTTGATGTGATTAGTAACATTGCAGCTTTTACATGTGCAAACGAGGATCGCAATAAAAGTCGAAATATAAAGTGCAAGGCATGTAAGAACGAAACTAAGTGTAATATAGAAGAACCTGGAATTTTTTGTATAAAGTGCTGTAAGTATTTCTATGAAAAATCCTGCTTCAATAATCATGTAGAGAATAAAAAATGTATCGAGCATTCTTACATGTGCAAAAAGTGCCGTAGATTTTATAAAACTGCAGATGTAAAGTTAGAAGATCACAGATGTGATCAGCTAAAATGTGGAAATTGTAAAAAGTATGTCAATGAAGACCATCAGTGCTACATATTTTAAAAAGATATAAAACTTCTTAGCAAAAAATATTGGTTCTTTGACTTTGAAACCAAACTGGATATGAAATGTAAGCAACATGTAGTAAATTATTGTGTTGCACAAGATTTCAATGGTCGTAAAAAAACATTTACAGGCATTGATAATTTTTGTAAATGGATATTTAAATCAAAGCACAAAAATCATACATTTCTGGCACACTAAGGTAAAGGCTACGATTTTCAATTTATTGCAGAATGGTTAGTAGCACACGGTGTAAAACCAAGCGTCATACACAATCGCCAAAAAATTATACAACTGGAGGTTAAACACGGGTATAATATTAGGTTTATAGATAGTCTTTCATTCACTTTAATACCCTTTAGAGATTTTCCTAAGACATTTGATTTAACAGAACTTGCTAAAAACTATTTTCCACATAAATTTAACACAGATGAAAACCAAAATTACGCTGGACTATATCCAAATAAGGAATATTACGGTTATGAGGAGATAAAGAAAAAAGACAGAGAAAAATTCGACGAATGGTATAAAACGACGAGAGGCAAAACTTTTGATTTTGAGCAGAAAATGTACAATTATTAAAAAAGTAATGTTGATATATTGCGAAAAGGCTGTTTAAAATTAAAAGAGCTGTTCATTAAAATAGCAAACATTGATCCATTTCAGTATATAACTATAGCCGGCGTCCGCCATGTTATTTATAAGAGTGAATTTTTACTAGAGAACACAATAGGCGTTTGCGATGAGAGTCCTGTTGATACATACTGTGTAAAATCTATTAAATGTTTGAAATTTATGTCAGAAAACTACAAAATTAACATTAAACATGCCTGTAATGGGGGCGAACAAGTAATAGTTGTAGATAAAAAATCGATTAAAATTAATGGATATTGCGAACAAACAAAAACTATGTATGAATTTCATGGCTGTTATTGGCACGGTTGTAATAAATGTTATAAAAAAATACAATTAATAGGTTTAATCAATATTTTATGAAATATTTGTATAATAGAACATTAGCTATTGATGAACGTATTAAAAGAAAGGGGTTTAATTTGGTTAGTATATGGGAGCATGATTTTGATGGAAACAAGGATATGAAAAACATAACACTAAACGAATATGACTTGGTTGAGCCTCCAAAAATTAGACAAGACGGTTTTCATGAAGGACGATGTGAACCAATTAAATTAATTTATGATTTTAAAAATAAAAAAGTAAAAAGAAAATATATAGATGTTGTCAGCTTGTATCCAACAGTTATGTATTATGATAGATATTCAACAGGTCATCCAATAAAAATTTTAAAGCAGCAGAAATATGACAATAATTGGTTTGGATTCGTCTATTGTAAGATCTTACCGTCTAGAGGTCTATATTTACCAGTATTGCCATACAAACAAAAAACCAAGCAAGCTACAAAAATTTAATTTGGATTATGCAGAATGTGTATGAATCGAATAGATACAAAATGTACACATTTTAATACAACTAGGAATAAAATAAAATGTAGCGAGAATTGCAAAACTAAAGCATGCCAGCAATGTAAAATTGCAAAGAAAAAAGCTAAAAAAACTGTTCAGAGTGCTACAGTGAACGAAATGCAGACTGTGCACATTCGCATTTAGAAAGAGCCATCACAGGATTATGGACTACAGCAGAAATGCAAAAAGCGCTTAAAAAAGGTTACAAGATCATCAGAATTTATAATGTCTGGCATTTCAAACAGAGCAGCACAGATTTGTGAAAAGAATATGTAAGAAAATTCTTAAAGATTAAACTAGGAAGCAGCAAGTTTACATGTAGTAAAGAAAAGTACAGAGAAAAGGCAAGAAACTTTAATATAAAATTGGGTGATTTGAAAGAAAATCCAGGCTTGAGACACATTGCAAAAATATGTTTGAATTTGTTATGGGGAAAGTTTGGACAGATCCCTAAAATGAAACATTCCGAATATATGGACAACGAAAGGGATTTTTATAAAATTATACTGAATGACAAGATTGAACAGATTTCGTTGAGTTTTTGGAATGACAATATGGTTTATGCTAATTACAAAACTAAAAACGAATTCCTGAAAGTCAACTACAATATAAATATTTACATAGCGTGTTTTACATCATCTTGGGCAAGGCTTACACTGTACAATATGCTAGAAAAGCTGGATAAAAATGTATGTTATTGTGATACGGACAGCATAGTGTATATCGAAAACGAACAGACAAAAAAGATTGTAGACAAATATGTTAGGGATGGCTTGAGAAATTGGACTGATGAGTTAGAAGGTAATCACATAAAGTTTTGGTGTGCTGCTCACGCGAAAGATTACGGATATATATTAAATAATAGAAACCCAAAAGGAAAAGTAAAAGGATTTAAAGTTACAGGCGAGACCGAATAAAAGATGACAACGAGCAAAAAATAAAGCTCATTAAGGGCGCGATTGATCCCGTAGATGTAAATTATAATCAATTCAAAATCAAAAACTGTAAAATATTTACAAAAAAACATGATAAAACAGTGGGCATTCAAATTCGATAAAAAATGATTAAAAAAATAGGAGAAAATGACATCGATACATTGCCTTATGGTTATTGACCATTAATCAATTCATTTTAAATGAATTAAGCTAAAAATCGATACACGGCATATCCAGCTATCCTTTTTATGATTGTGGCAACAGCAGTTTTATAATAATTATGTTCTGGAGACGGTTTGTAAAAGTCTTCTAACAGGTCTATAAGGTAGTGATATTTTGGTGTCAAGGTGTGTCTGATTGTAGAACTCGAGAGCCCTATCTACATTGTCAAACGTATTTCTAGCATCGTTTTTATGTTTTACCTCGTTATTAATAAAGTCGAGAGTTTCCAAGCGCTTTTGATTTCATTCAGTAGTTGCTTTTTGCAAATCCTCAACAGCTTTGTCATGTCTATTTCTTTCTTCTGACCCATCTGTTCTTCCAAACTTATCATATAATGCATTTCCCACTGTGAAAGCTATTGCATTGACAATTGCTGCTCCAACTATTACAGCAACAGTTTAATTTAATTCATCTAAAAGATGAATTAATTTTATTCATTAACAGTCAAATTTTCTGTAGGAATCCATTCGTTGAACTTATCAAACTAGCCCTTATATTTAACCAGTACATACTTTTTTACCTTTAACAGTTTTTTTTCCACAGAACTTTTTCGACTTTATATGTTGTTTTTTCGGATACATCATACGGACTTAGCTCGTCTTCGTAATATATTCCCGTCAATTCTTCTCCTTTTGTATTTTGTAACTCATATACAATAGGCCTTCCTATTTTTATTTGTTTGATTTTAAAGAATTTTTCCCTATAATTAGGCAAATAACTTTTATCGAATACTGTTTTATACTTCGATATTCTAACGGTCTCGCCTACTTTAAACTTTGGCTGTCCGTATTTAGCTGCTAAATATGCTCCGTAAAGACTATATCAAACTAGCGGAAAATTTCCGGGTTTGCTTGCTTCAATCGGAGTCATTTTTACACTTCCATGGAATGTGTTATTATAACCCTCGTCTATTCTGTCATAAGAATCAATTCACCGTCTAGTTTCGTGAGCTGTGAAATACTTCCATATTCTAGTTTTTAAGGTGCAATTAAAACTTTCAACTATCGATGCTTTCTTATCCAAATCTGTGCTAAAATATTCGATATCTTTTTCTTTGAATAGATTTTTAACTTTTTTATTATAGAATTCTTTACCTTTGTCATACTAAATCTTGTCAGGAGTTTGTCCGTTATTCAAAATTTTTACAAATGCTTTTTTAACTTTAACACCTGTTTTTGTTTTAAGTTTTTGACACCAAGCAAACTTTGAGTAGCAGTCAATCACACATAGTAAGTAATTGTAACCATTGTTAAAGTCCGAAAACTCAGTCACTTTAACCAGATCTGCTTGCCACTAAACGTCTATTCTTGAAACCATAGTTTTTTTCTATATTCACGAGGTCTTTTTGTATGGTTTGTGTAACGAATATGTATACTGCTGTTTTAGCCATTGTCCTAAATCATCCTTACTTATTTTTTTTGTCTTTTTTATCCTGTTTAATTTTTTTCCAGAGAGCACTAAGACTAGTGTACGAAACAGCACTGTTTAGATCATAATACAGTTTGCGTAAATATTGTTTTATTTAATTCGTCTGAAAAACAAATATCAATTCGTCTGAAAGACGAATATCAATTTTTTTAAAAACTTGATTAATTTTTAAAAAAATTGATTAATCAATCTAAAACATTCATAATGATCTTCAGATTATTTAACTCATCTAAAAGATAAATAAGAGTCTTTGATTTTAATGATTTTATTATATCATCAGGAATAAACTAGCGATTTACCAGCCAATTTTTTGTAAACATCGCTAAAGTAATCACACCTGATAACTTTATATATTCGATAAAATCGGGTTTTGCAGGATCTCCGACATCTAGCCTGATTATCTTTTTACCAAACATAGAATATAATACGGCTAATGCCGTTGTAACTGCAGCATGATAAACCGTATTAGCAATGTCTTTTGTTGGAGGCGAACTACTAATTTAAAAGACAGAAAATTAAGGTTTTGCGTTTTGAACTTTTTTTGATACTTCTTGTACATAAACATTTTTCTTTTGACTGTAAAAGTATATAGCTCCTATGACTACCGCTATAAATAGTAAGATAGCTAAACTATAATTAAGTCTAACTAAAAATGGTTGTTTTTCTACTTCTTGCTGTTTGAGTTTTTTCTCTTTTGTCATTTTACCTAATATTCTACCCCGTTCTTGTCTTCCAGGGTTTTTAGCTTTTTCAGTTGTAACTTTCTTTACCTTTTCTTCCTCAGACATTATTTAATTCGTCTAAAAGGCGAATAATGATTTTTAGATTATTTCATTTATATAAATCGCTGATTCTGCGACGACGCAAAGTTCTTTATTAAGTTTTTTTTTCAAGTTTTTTATCAAGTTCTTTGCAAAGTCGATTATTGTTCTTTGCAAAGTTTTTTATAAAGTTTTTGTGTATTGTCTAATTCAGTTTCTTGCGGACGTTTTATGTGTTTAAATGTCGTTGTATCGAGTTCAGCAATTGCTACAAATTTGCCAAATGTAGCAGCTAATCTACCTGTTAGACTTTTAAGTTTACTAGTAAAAATATAATTATTCTGTAAATCCTCGACCAATTTTTCAGTATCATCTATAGACAAATATCTGTTTAGTACAAATGCATGCATACGATAGACAGCGTCTATTAAATTATCGTTTATCCTTTGAGCATAACTCACTTCGTAGATTTTATAATAAACTTCAATTTCTTCGTCACTCATTTTATTCAAACCATCCAAAGTTATGGGTTTTCCCAGTAATTTTTTGGACTGTCCAGTCGAAATAACTATATAAAATGTTTCATAAGATTTGTTTAGAATCCTGTCCATTTATTAACAAAAATTGATATTCGTTTTTCAATCTAAATATTGATTATTTTAATACATACCCAAAAGGTTGCGTTAAACGTAAAATAAATTTTGAATTTTTATGAGCTTTTAAGTGTTTACAATATCGTTTTTTAGCACTTGTTATGCCAATATCATTCTCTTCAAATGCAGCTTTTCTGGATTTTTTATTTTTATCATAGAACAATACAAGCGCTTGGATATTTTGCCTAAAGTCTTTGACGATTGAATTATATTTCTGCGTAATTGCCCAGCAGCTTATATTCGAATGCTTTGCATGAAAAGAAAATTTTGTAAATGGTGAAGACTTTACTTTTGCATCGTGTAAATTAGCAAAGTCATCGAGTATAATTAGTGTTTGTTCTTTTGTGTCGGCAAATACATTAGTAATTTTCTTTAAGTTACTGTCGTTCTGAATCTGTACTGAAATTACATTAAAATCATAATAAATAAATGGTCTGTTATATGTTTTATTATAATAAAATGTTGGGCATGCTATAATTATGTGATCAAATTTGCTTCTGTATTTATTTTCAAGTAAATCAAGGACAAAGTGAGTATTACCACATTTGGTTGTTCCACTTATTAGTATATTAAATGGAGGCTCCGGCCAAAAAGAACACATTTAGTAAAGAGATATTTAAACTAAATACAGACATTCGTTATCATCTACCACATAATTGAAATAAAAAGAAAGTTGGCGATCTAACTGCGTTAAAAATATACGTCAACGAACAAGAGTCGTTTTTAGCAAAAAATTTAAACATGTTCACAAACTGTACTTACATTTTATAATACAACGATGATAAATAAGTGGATTAACGGTTGTAATATGACTTTCTATCAGAACCAGTTAAATTTCGCAGTATGGTGCGTTAGCTCAGGTTGTGGAGTTTCTTTAGAACATCTTAATACCCCACACAATTTACTATCGTTCGTTTTTAAATTTCATACCTATTATCAAGTTCAAAAACGTCTACAAGAAATGTCTTGTCTACTTCCTGGAGAATCTCTGTTTAACGCAACCGACAATCATGTTAACATGATGGCATATAAGAAACTTTGTAACAAATTTAACGTAAATGTTAATAGCGACTTAAGATTCAAAGGAGAAGACAACGGTGGGTTAGGAACAATGTATAATTGTGTGACTAGAACAGGTTATCGGCCTTTGACTGGAACGAATTATAATTCATCTAGATTTTAATTTATACAGCAAAGTTCAAGCAGAGTTATTAAAATAAATTATGTACTTCAGAAAGATGCAGTGGATGGTTGGATGCAATTTTTATTAGACAAATCACAAGGCTTCACTCGAGCCGATGCAGTAAGAATTGATGACAGTATCAGAGCATATGTTTATTGCATTTTAGGTTCTCAAGCGCAGACACGATCAAACATTATGAAGTCGTTAAAATGTCAGCAAAACTTTGTAGATTTATTAGAATTGCATATAAATAGTTTATTTTTAATTCCCGAGAGCATACGGAAATACCAAGATGCGATATTAAACACAGGCGTTAGAATCAACTATGCCGTATGTATTGGTTTTTATATGATTCCATTAGATCTAGTTTTAAATGTCGGCGTAAGACAAAAATACAACAATAATTTAGTTATCGCTAATGATGATGCTGAAATTGAAATAAACGAAGACATAAATTTAATTGCAGCACAAAGAGCATTGGATTTGCCAACTACTGAAGCCCCTGCTCCAAAAGAAGCTAGCTCGCGATCAAGCAATACAACAGAAATAACTGTTGGAATCAGATTTGTAGTGTTTATTTTTTTCTTAGCATTTTATTCCAAGTGATTTTTATTACAGAAACAATAATTGCCAAGAAAAGTATTATGAGATGTTGAGAAAAAAATAACACAACTTTACCTGTGTTTTTAAGAATAAAACTTATCAGTCCTTCTAAAAGTCCTGGTAATGAGGCTAGTGCTTTTTTGGTTAAATCTAAAAACCAATTAGCTATTTTGACTAACTGTTTTTTGACTGCATCTGCAAAAGTCTTTTTTATTCGGCTGTGCCGATGTGTCAGTTGGTGTTAAAAGCACTACAGCTAGAAAAAAAGTAGATATAATCATACCCACGGCGGTAATTAAAGCTCCGATTGTAAGCCCGTCACGTCTAAACAATTCTCGTAATCTTTCCGAAATAGGTTTAGTTTCATCGTTTATTATTGCATTTATTCTTTTAAACTGATTCTGCATT
>Ga0056128_1002384_pt1 | contig 22207 bp, 13 predicted proteins | sample WorMetLIZISLAND2_FD_71113 | JGI IMG/M metagenome (GOLD analysis project Ga0056128, IMG submission 71113) | Marine gutless worms symbiont microbial communities from Max Planck institute for Marine Microbiology, Germany - Olavius geniculatus... ... | reverse complement strand
GACGGAAGGAAGCTATTGAACAGCTATTGCGGATGTCAAAAGGAAGAGAATTCCAAATAGTAGGGGCAGCTACAGAAAAACTTCTAGAGCCAAAACATGTACGGACACGAGGCACAGACAACAGACAACAGTTGTCACCTACGGAGCCGGACATTTCCCCCCTGGGCCTGTGAACCGTGGACGTTTCCGCCCTTGGACATTTCCTCAGCCTGGACGTTTCCCCCCTGCTTTTCGAGTGCCTAGGACGTTTCCCCTAGGCCAGAAACAACACATTATCAGAGTTAGCACCAAGCCTGAGCAGAAATTTCTTGCAGGACCAAAAGCAACTCTGCCTTTTAAGTCTCGTCGCCGTTGAGCATTTTTCAAACACAATGAGTCTTAGTAGGCGCGCGTATGCGAACATAATTAACATCAATTATGGGTGTAGCTACGCGCCTACGAGACAATTAAACTCGACACGATACAGACTGAACCAGAAAAGTAGAAGCAGCTATCACACATATTTTTATGTAGACTACATAAAAAAGCAAAATTTGATAGATTGCAGACACTCTCCTTGCTGTGATGGCAAACACTGCGCTTTGAGTGGCATTTTGACGTCGCTGTTCACTGCTGTTTCTTGAGAAGTTGAGAAATGAGACTTTTTGAGACTTGCCCTTTGTTTGTCATATTATTCCAGCCTATTAAGAGTATTTGATGTTTGCTACATTCGTTCACCATGATGACACTGATAATTATGCCAACGATAATTCTAGCGGTAGACTGTGACTGATATTTCAGTCCCAACCACAGTCCTGGTAATGCAGTGAAGAAATATGGCTGCATTCTTACATTAATAATGTGATAAATGTAATTAGATAAAGTGGCGATCTACCACTAGAAATTTTCTGCTCACTAGTGCAAGATCGCCGATCTACCCCTTGCACTGACCTTATGCCAATATCTAGCGCTCAATCAATTCTTATGTAACAGTAGAGGGAGGGGAACGTCCGGGTATTGCAAAAACCGGGAGGGGGAAACGTCCGGGATGCCACCAACCAGGGGGGAACGTCCGGAACGTTTCTAAAGCTCAAGTTTAATAAAATATTATCGTGTTCTACATCACACCACTAAAATAAAAACGCCTTGCTTTCGACTAACATTATGCTTACCGGTATATGCAAGACCTCCATGACTCTGTTCGTGCTGGTGTTCCGGTTCACTGCAGATTCGGAAATTACAAAGCGTGATACGTAAAACCAATGCACCGTAACCCAAGACGCAACTACTAAATCTGAGTTACGTTTCTAATAATGCAATCTGATTCCACCGCGACAGCTGAATCACTGAAATTTACAAAAAAAATCTTTGTCAAATATCATGGCACCACACCCACTCAGACCGAAAAAAAGTTGTAAACAAGCAGTATGTAAATGTAAACGAAGTTTTCATCCAAAGCAACGCACACAGCACGTTACGCAGCAAACGCAAGAACGTATAATACTAACACAAAAAAACGCAAGAAAAAAAGAATCTGATTTAGTCTAGTGTTAATAGATTCCATTACGGTTAATCTCAGTCGTATCCAGAGACTTGGGAAAAAATCTGATCTCGTTTCGGAACGCGTCCAGTTGCGTACCGGTCGAGCATGCGCAGACGTTGTTTACGTCGTGCAGCGCACCGTGTTGTTGTTGTTGCCGTAGCCGAGTGAGTGACTAGACTGAGGGGGCGCTAGTGAGGGGTCGTTGTACTCACCGCCCCGCAGCCGGCCGCCGTATGTCCATTTGATATGCCTTCCTTCGTGTTGTTGGCTCGCGGCTCCCGCTTCGCTCGCCGGTGCTCGCTGGCGGCGGTCAAGTACAGGTCACGAATTTGGGCTAGATCACAGGCCGTCTGGCGCAGTCAGTGGGGTCCGTTCAGCTTGGCTCAGCCAGTCAGCGATCGGGTGCTCAGTGCTGTTGTGTTGCTCTGCCGGTGGGCGCTGCTGAATGAGTGAATTGTAATTGTCGGTCAGTTGCTTGTCAGTCGTTGCGTCGTAAAACGTAGGGCAGATGGATGGATGGATCGTCAGTTGCCGGCCGGCTGGCACTAATGACGCCAGCATAGGTCGTGGCGTCTAGACAGTCCGCGCGCCCTATATTGCTCAGTCTATGATCCCGCCGGGAAAGTCCTGCGCCTGTCTCCGTCCGTGCGTCCGACTTGGCTCGCTGCCCACGCTCTTGCTACGTCGTGATCGAGCGTAAAACCTCATTCGTGTACTCAGCTGCTGTCAATCGCCGTCGATGTTGTTGCTGTGGTAGTGTATTTGCGGCATGAGACTATGTAATTAAGCCACACGACAAGGAAACGCTCCAGTTGAAGCGTCCTGCTGATCGCCATGGCCAGTGAGGCGACGGAGGCGACCGATATACGCAAAAAGGCGCTGCTTGTAAAGATTAAGGTAGAGAAGATCATGCATTGCAAATCATTCATCGTGTAATACCTTCACCATCGGGCTGGTTATCTTGAGATCAGAAAATGCATTCTTGGTCTCAGTGTCAGTGTTGCTTTTGAATTCTGTGGGGGGTCTTATTCTGTCTGTCACTGGTCTGAACCCTCAGCATGGTAGAGTGGAAATTTATTGGCTCAATGATGTGATGATTTTCTTTCTGCTTCTGTAAAAAGCCATATTAATTCTCATACTATAATTTTGACTAACTCTGTTTAGATATCTGCGTTAGACTATGCTATATTTAGTACACCATGCTTTACTCTCATCTACCACATGTCACTGCAACATATCTGCATAACTGGTGTTTGAAATTTGTTTATTTTAAAGCTTGCTTTTTGGTCATGTAATCAGTTAGACGTCCTGTTCTGTTTTCAGACAAACAAGAAGAAGCTGTTTGTTCTTCGTGAAGAAAGCAGCTCTGGTCCGGCTCGTCTCGAGTACTATGACAGCGAAAAGAAGTTCAAGACGGGCGTGTCTCCGAAGCGCTGTATTGTTCTCAAGAACTGCTTCAGCATCAATGCCAAGTCCGACGCCAGACATCGACATGCCGTCATCCTCTACACGAAAGACGACTGTTTTGGTGTTGCATTTGACAGTGACGCTGACTGCCAAGAGTGGCTGTCGTTGATGCTTGATCTTCGCAGCCAAAGCATAGAAGACATTACACTCACACGGCCGCTGTTTGGTAAGCTACTTAGACTTTCCGTTAACAACGTATACATTCTGTTTACATTTTTTGTTTGTTTGGCTTCAGATAGCATTGTATAAAGGCTGTGAATGACTGAATGAATGGCTCAATGAGAAGGGGACATTTGGGTGGTCATAAAAAATCACTTGTCCAGATTTTTGTTGTAGATTGTAGCCATACTGCTACATAGTGAAATGGTTGTCATATACAGTTTATAGGCACTCAGCAGTGATACCATTGGTACTGCACCTGATCCCTTACAATGTTCCTTTCCCCAAAAATTGCAGGGATGCTTTTTGGTTCCAAACATGAAGTATCTGGTAGACCTACGTGTGTGATCATTCTCGTCGAGAGCGGGAGTTGAGGGGGTCAGTTACTCCGGGCCGCACAACATTTGGGGGCCCTGCCATCATTCAAAAATATAAATTACATCAGAATGCACCATTTTGAAAAGAAAAATTCTAGAACTTTCTCCCCAGAGGGGCCCACAAGAATGTTTGGGGGATCTCGTGAGAATGTTTCCTCGGGTCACGCTGTGGCTCTCGATGGGCCTGTGTATGATCAGCTGATCACTAAGATGATGTGGACAGCCAAAAGTGAGGGGTTTACAGAGCAGCTTGCTTCGGCCTGCTAAATGGTATTGGGGATCATTTTGAGGTACAATAATAGGGCTTTGGGTTTTCGAGCAGGTGATTTGCGGTAGTGTACGTACATTGTACAATTTACGAAATGCTCGAAAACAAAGTGACTGTGCTGTTAAAATTCTGCTGGTATTGGTACTCTGCGATTTTTACGCACGAAAGCAGCTACTGCTTTCAGCGCGTCTTAGCCATCGCAATTCTGTCTGTCCGTCCGTCCGTCACACGGGTGGATCAGTCAAAAACGGTGCAAGCTAAGATCACCAAATCTTCACCATCGGGTGCCTGGAAGACTCTAGTTTCAGGAACCGTAAAGCTTTTCCATAAATTCAAAGGGGGTCACCCCGAACGAGGGCGCTAAATGAGAGGGGGTGGGCAAAATTTGCGATTTTTGGCCAATAAGTCACTGTATCTCAGTAACTGCGAGATAGGGCCTATTTTTACTGTTAATCACTAATAGGAAGTCGTATACTGGCTCTCGATTGGCGCCAAATTCAGTGACCTTGAATGACATTGAATGCAAAAATAGGGTTTTTTTGGATTTTTTGGCGATTTAGGGCTGCGACACAGGTCTATATCATTCACAAGGTGGCACCATGGAACTATCGTAGAGAATTTGGTATTTGTATATTAACTTAGCATGAACACCCCCAGTCTTTCAGCTAAACTACTAATTGGAACTGCTATAGGCTTTCGCGTGTCTCGTGAGCATTAGCTCAAATTTCTTGTTATGCTTTAGCGCATCTTAGCCATCGCTGTTCGTCCGCCTGTCTGTCCGTCACAGGGGTGGATCAGTCAAAAACGGTGCAAGCTAGGATCACCAAATCTTCACTGTTGGCTGCATGGAAGACGCTAGTTTCAGCAACCATAAAGCTTTTCCATAAATTCGAAAGGGGTCACCCCGAACGAGGGTGCTAAATGAGAGGGGGTAGGAAAAATTTGTAATTTTTAGCAAATAAGTTGCTGTATCTCAGTAACGGAGCAAGATAGGGCCTAGGTTACTATTAGTGACTAATAGGAAGTCGTCCACTGGCTCTCGATTGGCGCCGAATTCAATGACCTTGGATGACCTTGAACGCCAAAATAGGTGTTTTATGGATTTTTTGATGATTTTGGGCTGCAAGACACATTTCAAGAGCGAATTGCGCCGAAATCAATTGAGATAGACATGGAGAAGCTGCATATGAAATTTTCAGCATTAAACGTAGATTTCGACCGTCCAATTGCTGATTTTCTATGTTCAAGGAAACCTGCGCATGAAGGCATCAAACAGCGGTACCCCTGTATAAGTCGTAATTTTACTGTTGTTGGCCAGTCTTTCGTCAAAACGGTTGTGGATAGGCATGAGCAAGCTGTGCTGCCTATCACAACAAGCGCTAGTGACGAGCTTTTCAGTCGTATCAACATCCATGGCTTTGAAAGACCCTGAACTTTTGAAATAAGGGGTTTTATGGATTTTTGTGATCTTCGGCTGCAGTGCACACTACAAGAATGAACTGCGACAAAATGGCTGGAGATAGACAGACAGTTTGCGAACAGGAACTGCTGTAGGCTTTCATGCGTCTCGTGAGCATTAGCTCAAATGTCTTGTCTGTCTTTCATTCGGAGACAACTGTCTGAAAATGAACAGATTTTCTTATACTGTTAGTCACAAAAATGTTCGCCAGAGACTAGTTTTCTGGCGATAAAGGATGCAGATATTCACAAAGGTTCTCATGTGAGAAGGCATTGGTTAACAGTGACCAGTTTTCAATGATATCGGTTGTCTTATCTTTCGAACCTTTAAGAATAGGCCCAAATTTGTCATACAAACTTAAGCGAAATTATTCAGGTAGGCTCCGCCGGTAGCTGAGCATTTTGTTTTGTTTCTCATTCTATTTCTGTTATCTTGTTTCCCTCTTTTTCAGGGGCTTTTTCTGTGGGGCTGACCGCTGAAAGCACTGTAAGCTTCTTTATTGGGGTCCGGGGTGAAGCCCTAGCAGCTATCAATTTTCGATATATTGTGCCTGGAAAAACACATTAGACGGCAACTAGGGAGAAAGTTGAGAGAAAAATTTAGGTCATAAATCGTACGAAGTCTTCCAATCCGCTCAAATGGCTGAAAAAAGCTTCCCTCCCAAGTACTTGTCTGATGAAGCTTTTTGCTTCAAGATTTGTATGGCTTATGCTCACGTTCACCTTCACTGAATATGTTGAAGTGAACGTCAGGTAACGGGTCGTTGCCCTGCGTTACTGTACAGATACGATGCATGACACAGCAGTTCTGGCTAGCGTTAACGGCGGCGAGCTGTCTGGTTCTGTGATGATTTATATTGTTTATATGCACAGTTTTTATGTCTGTGTGTCGTGCATGCTGACTGTGTGCTGGTTGGCCTGTACTCATACCCGGTGAACTAAGCTCTCCTGTCATGCATGGATGAACAGCTAGAAGCCGTTGTAGCACATTGGTGTAAACATGCTGTGTAAATATGTCAGTCGGGCGTTAAACAGTACAGTGATATATGCCAAGTGTCACACTCACGGCAGTAACACGTGAACACCGATGTTGCATTCATTGACCTTGCGACTTCAGTGCACTGCGATTCTGTCGGAAAATGATACTAAAACAATACCGGTATCAAAATCCGAAGACTAGACCTCTAAGAACAAAAGCAAGGAACTGGAAACTTGAGACTGCATTTCTAAGAACGTTTGGAGTTCTTAATTTATAAAATTTATGTTCGTTATTATATTGTTGTTATTGTATCACTGTATAATTATTTGCCCGTTATTGTGTTGTTCCATATTAGCCATTGGTTGCATTTCAGTAAATATTGACATCCTATTTTGCAGCTATAGCCTAACGTGAGAGTCCAGTAACGTGACTGGCCAAACAGTTTCATCTTGTCTGCGTAGCTAGCTTAACTTGCGTACAGACTATATTTTCTTGTGCAAACTTTGTACCTGTAAACCACTTCAGAGTTCGTTATTTTATTCCGTTTGAGTGGTTCTCATCACACTGGCTGTTAGTGTGACATGACCCTGCAACGCGGCGTGGTTTTAATTGCTTAGGCTGCAGATAACGTGCCGAGGTCATATCGAGGTCGTATCGTGAATTAGTTTGTGGACCCTGCAGCCAGCGTTTTGTATGTGTGAGCGACACTGCACTCCTAAAGAGTTTTTTTTTCTGCAGTGATGACTGGTGTCAGTGGCTTCTGCCCCTGTACCTGGTGGGCGCAGCTTGTGCCCAGTGAAATATAGGGGGGGGAAGTTTTGTTAGGAGTTTAGATCAAAACTCCCCCTATTTTCACGACAAACAACACTTAACAAGGAGCCTGAAGGTGGGGGGGTTCAGCCCACACGTGGGGGAACTTGCGCTCGATTTTGACTCCAGATTTGGGGGATAGAAGCCACTGACACCGTGCTGAGTGTTACAGATAAGAAGTGGCAATAGTTTGTTAGTGGCACTCACTGTATAGCTCTTGTCATCATCAGCGCTGCAGTAAAAAATTTTGTAGAGTAGTTTTATGGCAACTGTTGTGCAGCGTGCGGACATCCGGAAAATTTGTGAACAGATAGAAAATTGCATCCATGATTTATGATCGCATTTGTAGATAGATTATCGTTAATTTGTTTGTACCCGTGTTGCGGAAACGCGGGCGCGCGTTATCATTATATGTTGACCTGTTGACAGCTGCAGTCAGGCGGAGTTGTGGAGGACCTCAGCCTAGGGCACTCTGTGTGGCCAGTATCTAGGCACGCACTATCCTGTGCATTCCTGGATGTGTTAATTGATTTTACTGGCGGCCATGTCCTGTTGACCAACTGTACCCGTCCATTACTGCACTGTTTACTAGTACATACAGATAAAGCTTTTACTTACTGACTCACGTAAGTGCAGAATGCCGGCTGTTGTTGCAGATGTGGTTTAAAGGTTTACAAAATATAGCTTTTCATGGGAAGCCTATCTCCAAGCTACGGAACGTCGTCTGCCATATGGGATCATACGGTACCCCTTGAACGTGCCCCACGATTTGGTTGCAAGCAGTAAGGACTACGTCATGTTGTTTTTGATGCGGTGTTTGCAGAGCACATCTGGCCGGTGACAGTCAAAGCGAAGGGTCTGTCAGGGAACCGTGATAAAGGCATTCCACCCGGTCCATATCGTCTTTGTCTGACCAACACCGATGTCAGCCTGATACGCCTCTACAGCGACAAGCCGGACGTCGTCGTGCCGGTCGGTTCTAATACTCTTAATATGATGCGATATATCCTTAATTAGCTTAATGCAGTTGTTGTTCTCCGTGTGCTCTGGAGCTGGGAAAATGGATTGACTGTTCGAGTGCTGCACCGGTTCTGAAACCGGTTGGAGGTCGGATAGCGAGTCGTTTGTGTCGATCCAGCTTGGATTTTGCGTCCGAGGATCCGGCCGGATCCAAAGTCTGTGGATCTGGATTGGGCCAGATCTGAACAGAACGTCTGCAGCCTTGACTACGACTAAGTGACAAGTCAACTGGTCACCGTTATTGGTTTTCTGTGTCCCGATATTTGCAGTTAACACTTCTGTCTTATAGCACACTCGTTTCTTAGAATCATTCGTATTGGAGCTCACGTCATGGTCAGTCAGCATAGCTACTTCAGCGTTAAGTCAAATGATTTGACTTTTTTGATTTGCAAACTACTCTCTTTAAGTCTTGGAAAGATAGAAATAGAAACATCCGCGTTCGCTGCCTTCGTTGATACCAGCATTGATCTTGAGTGACTTCCTTACAAGATTTCGTCATTTTTTGGTTCTGTATTTATAAAAACAGCTTATATGCCGTTGTGTGACACCATTAATTTAATGTATAGGTCTGTGTGTGACACAGTGGTCGATCATTCGTGTCATTCATATCAGAGCTTCGTGTGACATTGAAATGGCAGCACAGAATAAGGAAACAGGTTGCTTTTTCAGGTCTTGTTTCTTGTTTCCTCTTTAGAGGGCCCGGTTAAGCGTGGTTCGAGGAAGAATTGATTTGATTCTGCTAGCGATCCGACTCAGGATCCAGATTCGGGACTTAAGTCTGTCGTATTCGCCAGGTGGCAGCATTATTGTCGGCGAAGGTTTGAGGACTCTGATCGCTCCTAGCTGTCAGTGAATCAATATAATGACGCTCTGTGTGCGGGCGGCGAGCGCAGGACATTATGGTTAGGTGGTTGACGGGCTGCATACTGATGTTGACCCGCGGTCTATCGTGCTATGTTGAGTTAATTTTGTCGTGATGGTCGTCGTCGTCGTCATGTTTACTACCGGTACCGGTAACGCAGCGCATAATGTCAAGTGTCACCACGCAGCTGTGCTGCTGTAAACACACTTGACATCTGACTGTCTCTCTTCATATTAAAGTAATTAGTTCCGAGAAGGGCCGATAATGGTAATTGGTATATAACACAAACAAAGACGGCGCTTGAAACAGCTTGTGCCAGGGTGAAACATGAACTCGTTTATAGCCAGCGCAGTAACAGGTCATTTGGGTTAATTATGCCGCACTCTGCACTTTCTGCGAAATGCTACACTGTTGTAAGTTGCGTTTGTGCAACAAATTAACGGTCGAAAGCAAACGTACAAGTTTTAGACCTACCGGGGTTGAGATATACCAGTTAGATAAGGACTTTATTGGGTTAACCCAGCCAAAAACCCACCCGAAGAACACATCCAAAGTTAATCCAATTTAGTTTTTTGTTCAACTAATAATGCAATATTTTATTATGCTTAAGTTTTCAAACCGTCATTCTGAATTCATGAATTTGCACATCTTTGGATATTCTATGCTTTGGGAAGCAAGTAAAAGCTCAGATGAATCAGTCGACAGATTTTTGAGCTAGAAGGTTTAAGTTGTAAAGGTAAAGGTGAAGGTGCCATACCCCAACTGGGGCGTAGGCGGGGTGCTCATCTCCCTTCCTTAGGCCTTTGAGCCGTAGGTGGATAAACCACGACGCCAGACCTACGGTTACCTTCCCAGCCGCAGAACTTCATCGCCGTTTGACCGGTACCAAATTATACTGCTTGGTGAACAGAGGCACGTGTGTGTGAACAACTTGCCTAAGGTCGTTACCCAGCAGTGTCCCGATGCGGAGTGAACCTGCGCCCTTGAGTGACCTCAGGATTACAAGTCCGGCACGTTACCGTTAGACTACCGGGCTTTTAAAAAAACCCTGTAAAACCCACGGGGTTGGGTATTTTGAAACAATTTTTTTAATCTGCTAAAAGGCTACAATAAATCCACGGCATCTTCGCACGTCAAGATGTTGTACAGCTTGTTGTACACAAATCCTTAGCAAGTCGACGTGGTATATAGAGTTTGGGTTTTATAGCTCCATGGTGGAATATACAGTACACTGTATTGGTCAGTTGGGCAAGGAAATCGGTCACTCGTGAAGAATGCTGTGGTGATGGACTGCTCGCATTGTTGGACAGGCCAACAGGCGGGCAGCTCGTTTATCTTGGCGCTCACAGTGCTGCCGTGCCTGTGGTTGAACGTTTATTGTAGTTGAAAGGTCAGGGTCAAAGGTCATGAGGTGGTTAGTCTTTGTAGAGATAAACACGGCTAGTTGTGAAGCGTGAGACGCTGCTGACCTGCCTGGTCACATGTACAGTGCATGGAGTCCTGGCATTCTAGTGTGCTAGCCTTTTATATAGAACTCCTAGTATGGCTTCTGTTCCAAGCAGCAAGATAAGCGGCTCAGTCGGTCGCTGAGCGCGTGCTGGGCAATGGATCAGCGCTCAGCCCTGCTTCTGCCGCTGCTTGGTGCGATGTCCGGTTGTCACCAGAAACCGGGGAAAAAGAGTCTAGAGCTCAAAGTGCGTTCAGGATCACCTCCAGTGGATCGGTGTGGTCAGAATGTTCAGTAGCGGATCAGTTGTGCCCAGGATTTGGAGTCGTTGTAGACGAGTAGCCGGGCAGTCCGTAGCCAGTGTTCCAGTGTTTGTGGTGACTGACGCTTTTTGAGACAGAAGGTCCGTTGTTGGGTCCATAATGTTGTGGTTAAGCGGCTTAAGCCCTGGCCGCGAGTTTGTGGCAGCAGTGATCAGATGATCAGTATTGGGCTGCTGCTGCTGATGATGATGATGATGCGGTGGTATAGGATGCACCTGCTGCCATATCACGCATGCTTTAGCTGCTGAGCCGCCAAGCAGCAAGGCATGTTTGCACATTTCTCTCAAAGTCACCTGAAATACTGGATCACGCAGTGTTTGCTGCCTCCCTACATGGGAGAACGTGCTCGCCTTAACCCCACCAGGGGATTTGGGTCCGCCGTTACGTATCTGCAGTGGACCTTGGAAATAAGCCATCTTCACAATAGAGAGCCAGTACCCACCAGGCAACCAGGCCACTAAGTGTGGTGAACCAGTACTAATTTATCTGTTCTGGAGAGATGAAAGGCTGAGTTGACATTGGTGGTTAGTTATATACTGGTACTGAGATGGTTCACCTCCCTGTATTCTGCATAATGTCCAGACTAATAACATTGCTCGTGACACACAATGTGTTAACCACTAGATCACGTTGGCACCAGCACCTCTTCCTTACATTATTGGTGTCTGGGCTAAAAACAAGTAAATTAATACAATAGTAAATTATGAGTGCTGAAAATTTCAATTTTGCTTCTGAGTTTTCCCAATAGCCCAAAATTTGGTGGTGGGGCAATTGCTCCATTGTCCCATGCCCCCTCCCCATCCAACCATGACGTCGTTGCCGATGTACCTAGAATGTGTTTGCTGGTTGGTGTTGACAGTTGGACGTGATCCGGCGATGTGGACACAGTCACGAGTTTTTCTTTCTGGAGCTAGGTCGGTCGGCGGTGACGGGTCCCGGGGAACTCTGGCTGCAGGTTGAGGACACGGTTATTGCACAGAACATGCATGAAGCCATTCTCAAGTGAGTTCTCTTTCACTGAATTAGCGATTGGTCAGGTTTAGTGTTGTGTACACTACTGCCCTTTGTACATTGTGAATTATTCTAGCATTAAGTGCTTTCGATGGGTTAACTCTCAGTGTTAATGATAACTGGAGAAATCAGTCATTTGTCGTACATATTATTGATCATCAAGTAACCACAGTTTAATTGAATATTGGAACTCGTGTTTCATAGAATTTTTGTGTGTGCATTAGTGTTTTAACGGCATTATTTTTTCAATCGCGAATCTTTCTTTATGGCATTAATTCGGCAGCACTACTTAAAACTTGTGAAAACCTCGAAATCTTTCAAGTTGAGTTTTTAAAACTCAGCTTTAACCGTAAAAGCCATCGGGTTAGGCTGCTTTTAAAAACCTGTGTTTTTAGCCCTGTATGAGTGTGGTGGAACCGATGTTACGTGTTGTTGTTACACAGTGCAATGAAGAACAACACTTTCACAGTGCAGCCACATCGACCTCGGACTCACTCATCCACGGACAAGCCCAACAAGCGACATCGGCCGTCACATGGGCCGATGCTGCGCTCACAGAGTGTCAGCGTTCATAACAAGGAGAAAGTGAGGTGAGCCAGTCAAGTATAAGTATTTAAAGGGTATAGCTTTTTATGCAAAACCCATCTCAAATTACGGAGCATCACCTGCCATATACGATTACACAGCCACCTGACACAGGTGAACCGAGCCACCTCAATCTCAGCCAGTATTCGATTTATTTGCCTCAGATCTATGTAAGGCTGAGTTGACCTTGGTGTTGGTTAGTAGCATCCAGTGACTAAGCAACTAAGCAAGATTATGTATCTAGCACAGAAATAAAGCCAGATGTCGTAACAAAGAATGAAGATCTCTGACGTAATTGACTGTAACTCGAAGAAAGACTGGCAGATTTTAGTAATTTTTTTGCAAAAATACTGTTGATACAACTGGCTATTAAACTATTGTTCAAGTTCCCACCACACTAACGTCTGCTTCTGCACTACCTGAGGAAAGCAGACCAAGCATAGTACGTGCTGAAGTGAATGAAAAAAACGTCAATAAATTTTGTCTATCCAAATCTGTTGGCCCCAACTGCCGGTCCATTACAAAATTTGACTGTCATGCAGCAGTGTCTCGACCAGATAACGTTTAGGAATGTTTATGAACTCAAGAAGCGACTGGTAAAGTTTGGATTGGTTTAACGCAGAACATTATCGATACTGCTGTCAATGAATAGAGAAAACATCCCCATGCTTATGTTCGCACAATGGGTTGGCATTTCAATCAATTTTACTATGGGCAGTTGAAAAATGGATAAAATGTCAGCCAAAAAGTCAGAAATGTGACCAAAATGTGTTTTTATGTGTTATGTTAATTAAGTAATCATATCGCATTGGATAAAAAGTAATATTTTGTTGATTCTGTTTTCCCCAGGTAGTGCAGAAACAGACATTAACTGAGGTGGGAAAATGAATGGTCATTTGATGACCAGTCGTCTCACGAATATTCACACCAAAAATTTTAAAAATCTGTTTATTCTTGTTAAAGTTACAATTGAAAATGTTGGGGATGTTTTTTTGAGACACAGTGTACTATGTAATACTGTATGACAGAGATTTTTGTGTGTGCTATAGCTGTTTGGCAAAGGTCGGGTCAGTGATGTCGGCTGCAGCAAGTGACTCGTCTCCGCAGTCTCTGGGCAGCGGCTCAGAACGTATCCTGACTGTGTTTGATCGGCGTTCTGCTGTGTCGTCTGTGGATGACATGGACACTGGTTACCCCTCCAGGTTTGTCACTGGCTTCGTTGCTAAGTGCCTCTTTGAAACAGGGTTTGTACAGGTCGCGCTAAGTCCTGGAAAGTTGTGAATTTAAAATGTTGAGATTTTCGGGCCTTGAAAGTCTGGAACAAAGGCATAGGTTCGGGACTTCTAAAGTAGTGCTGCAGTAAATTTTACTTTCTGAGATTTTTACGCGTGAAAGCAGCTACTGCTTTCAGCGCATTTTAGCCATCGCAATTCTGTCTCTCCGTCTGTCACACGTCAAAAATGGTGCAAGCTAGGATCACCAAATCTTCACCGTCGGCTGCCTGGAAGCCTCTAGTTTCAGGAACCGTAAAGCTTTTCCATAAATTCGAGGGGGATCATCCCGAACGAGGGCACTATGAGAGGGGGGTGGGCAGAATTTGCGATTTTTGGCCAATAAGTCGCTGTATCTCAGTAATGGTGCGAGATAGGGCTTTAGTTACTATTAGTCACTAATAGGAAGTCGTACACTGGCTCTCGATTGGCGCCAGATTCAATGACCTTGAATGACCTTGAACGCCAAAATAGGGGGTTTTATGGATTTTTTGGCGATTTCGGGCTGTGACACAAGTCTATATCATTCACAAGGTGGAGCCATGGAACTATTATTATGTGCTCTTCAGCATGAATGTTATAAAGGTGTTGTATTTTATCCCAAATTACCGCAAATCTAACTCAAACAGCGACAGAAGTTTTCGTTGTACGATTTCGTTGTACTGTGAGCACAATAATTTATTATTTAGTACATTTCTGATGTACAGTATTTGGTGAAACGGCTTGCATATCTTACAGCGTAATTTGTGATATTTTGTTCGATGGTGCTGCCACCTCAGGAATTGGTTTACAATGCCCAGCGCTAGCTAACGCTGTCTGATTGCACTGATTGACTTGTTATATTTTTACACGCGACAGCAGCTACTGCTTTCATCGCGTCTTAGCCGTCGCAATTCTGTCCGTCCGTCTGTCCGTTCGTCACACGGGTGGAACGAGATAGGGCCTAGCTTACTATTAATCACTAATAGGAAGTCATACTCTGGCTCTCAATTGGAGCCGAATTCAATGACCTTGAATGACCTTGAACGCCAAAATAGTGAGTTTTATGGATTTTTTGGCGATCTCGGGCTGCAACACAAGTCCATGTCATTCACAAGGTGTCGCCACGCTACTATCGTTATGCGATTTAGATAGAGAATTTGGTATTTGTATATTAACTTAGCGTGAACCCCAATTTTCAGCTAAACTACTGAACTGGAACTGCTATAGGCCTTCGCGTGTCTCGTGCGCATTAGCTCCATCTTCTTATCCGCATTTGCAAAATGCAGCGAATTAGGTGATTTTGCCTTTTTTATGGGATTTAAAAAATCTAAAAGGCTTTGGCTTCAGGGAGCAAAGCTCCCTTTACCCCTGACCAGGGGCTATGTTTCTGGACCCTGCATTTGTTTACTTGTACCATGATGCAGTTACATGAACAAGAAATTTGAGCTAATGCTCATGAGATGCATGAAAGCCTATAACAGTTTCTGTTCACAAACTATCAGTCTGTCTCCAGCCATTTCATCGCAGTTCATTTTTGGAGTGTGCGCTACAACTGATGACTGCAAAAATCAATAAAAACCCCTTATTTTGTAAGTTCAGGGTCTTTCAAAGTCAGCGATCTTGAAACGACTAAAAAGCTCGTCACTAGTGCTTGTTGTGATAGGCAGCATGCCCATGGCGATTTGCAACCGTTTTCATGAAAGACTGGCCAACAACGGTAAAATAAAGACTTTTACGGGGGTACCGCTTTTTGATTCTCTCGTGTGCAGGTTTTTTTGAACCTAGAAAATCGAGACTTGGACCATGGAAATCTATGATCAATGCTGAAAATTTCAATTGCAGCTTGGCCATGTTTATCTCAATTGATTTCGGCGCAATTTGCTCTTGAAATGTGTCTCACAGCCTAAAATTGCCAAAAAATCCACAAAAAAACCTTATTTTGGCATTCAAGTTCATCCAGAGTCATTGAATTTGGTGCCAGTTGAGAGCCAGTGTATGACTTCCTATTAGTGATTAACAGTAACCTAGGCCCTGTCTGGCACCGGTACTGAGATACAGCAATTTGTTGGCTGAAAGTCGCAAATTTTCCCTACCCCCTCTCATTTAGCGCCCTCGTTCGGGGTGACTTCCTTCGAATTTATGGAAAAGCTTTACGGTTCCTGAAACTAGAGTCTTCTCGGCAGCCGACGGTGAAGATAATGGTTATCCTAGCTTGCATCGCTTTGGACTGATCCACCTGTGTGACAGACAGATGGACGGACGGACGGACAAAATTGTGATGGCTAAGACGCGCTAAAGCAGTAGCTGCTTTGGCACGTAAAAACTGATTTGATATGTGATTTTTGATTTCATTCAACCATGTTTGTGAACATAGTGTATCCTGAAAAAAGTCACTGTAAACTTCACTCGTTTGATTAGGACTAGGAACGCACTTGATAGCTTGTTTTTTAAATGTTGTTGTGAGGTTTTTAATCTGTTACTGGCTCTGTGCAGCTTTGGCCTTTATTGTTGTAATTACAGGCAGTTGAAAAACGTTTTTGTGTTTTTTGTAGTTGGAATGCTTTCTCTAAATGTTTAGTATCATACTTAAGTGGCTTATACTCTGTTGACTTGGGCATTACTTGTACAACATATTTCTGTGTTTACGTTGCCATCGGTGCATTTTATTTCTTATTTTTTTCAGTGATGTGAAATTCGTAAGTGATTAGTTAGTGTTGCCGAATGTAGATTTTGGCGCTGTAGTCAACTTTGTGTTGGTTTGTCTCTGTATTTCAACTTTTGCATATCTTCGTTTTTGCATTGATCGTTTTAAATACTTGCTGCTAACCGAATCATCAGTTTCGTGGCATAGTTGGTTGTTGTGATCTTAAATTCAGGCCGTAAAATTGTCATTGTTCACTCGGTATGAAAGCTCAGTTGTGTTGCAGTGGGGCTGGCTCAACGAGGTCAATAACACCAGAGGGACCGATACAGGAAGAGCCGTCTGATGGCGAGTACTTTAGTATGAATGCTCAGCTGACTGCCTCAGGTAGATACTGGCTGATTATTAACTCACATTTGTGTTATAGACAGTGTGCTATTCATCATTGAATATCACATCTAATGCCGTAGAAAATAACTTTTTTGTGCCTCGTGCTGTTTAGTATCATATTTTAGTGGCTTATACTCTGTTGACTTGATGTTGTTGAATATCACATCTAGATTTCATTTTAAACAGTGTTGGTCATCGGAAACAACAGATTTGGTCTACGGTGGTTGCACGTACACCTGACAAAGTGTGGAAAATGTGCAGAGATGTCTGGTAAATTAAATATCAAAGTAAGAATTTTGATTTTTACACGCGAAAGCAGCTACTACTTTCATCGCGTCTTAACCATCGCATTTCTGTCCGTCGCACGGGTGGATCAGTCAAAAACGGTGCAAGCTAGGATCACCAAATCTTCACCATCGGCTGCTTGGAAGACTTTAGTTTCAGGAACCGTAAAGCTTTTCCATAAATTTGAAGGGGGTCACCCCGAACTAGGGCGTTAAATGAGAGGGGGTGGCCAAAATTTGCGATTTTTGGCCAATAAGTCGTTGTATTTCAGTAACGGTGCGAGATAGGGCCTAGGTTACTATTAATCACTAATAGGAAGTCGTACACTGGCTCTCGCTTGGCATCAAATTCAGTGACCTTGAATGACATTGAATGCCAAAATAGGGGGTTTTTTAGATTTTTTTTGGCGATTTCGGGCCGCAACACAAGTCTATATCATTCACAAGGTGGTGCCACAGAACTATCATTATGCGATCCAGATAGATAATTTGGTAAATACTGTATATTAACTTATCGTGAACACCCCATTTTTCAGCTAAACTACTGAACCGGAACTGCTATAGGCTTTCGCGTGTCTCGTGAGCATTAGCTCAAAATTGTTATTCCAAAATTGTGTAAATGTTTTCTGTTTACACTCAATAAATGTGAAACGTGAACATTTGATGGTAACTGCCATTAAACTTTAGCTCATAAATTTATGCTTCACACAAGAATTTGTTTTTTTTTTGCATTTGTTTTTAACTACAGCTTCAAGGCCTATTTGCTGTGTATCGACACCATTAGACTCAGCAAGTTACAAACAGATTTTGATGAAATTTTGCGTAGTTATTTTTTGGTCTGTAAAGTATACACTGTGTCCCCCAAAACATCCCATTTTTTATTGCCCATATCTTTATTAAATGTTAACCAATTTTCAAAATTCTTTCACTGCTGCATTCTGTGGACAATTAGCAATAAAGTGATTGAATATCCCACTACTTGCTAACTGTGTCGCTACACTACCTCATGAAATATGAATGCAAGAAAAACTAAATTGTAGACAGCAAACATGTTGTAAAACAAAATACGTTTTTGACCAAACATGCAGTGAATGATCTGTGCGATGCTATACTTTGTTATCTGGATATCTGGCGTGTTGCACGATAATGTTTGTTTCTGGCCTCTGTGGTTTAGTAAGCCTACCATTCATCCACAGTGGTCATGTTCTCTTCGGTACATGCATGCTTCAGTCTATTGGTCTCATGCTTTTGGTCGGTGCTGCATTTTGCCTAAATCTTTGTTAGTAACATTTCTAGTCTTTCCCTTTTGCAGTTTATTTTAGAAAAATTCTGTTAATGTACTTCGAAAACTGTTTATTTTGAACCATTGCAAGTTCTTAGTCAGAGCCTCGTCTCCATTGCTAAATGACACATTGCATCTCCAGTATATCGTCACTGCATTAAAAATTATTATTTATGATAATATTGCTTGTTTTGGTTTTTCAAACATTTAAGGTGTACGTAAAACTAAACATAATTTAATTTTTGTATGAAAGTTAGTAAAAATTGTTTTAGAAGATATTTTTTTGCATATGTATTATAGCGATTTTAGTGATTTTTGAATATTTGTGTTTCACATGGTAATGTAGCAACAGAGTTACAGCGTGGTGGGATATTTTGCAACAACTTCATTGCTAACTGTTCACAATATGTGCCACTGAAAGGATTTTGAAAATCGGTTAATGTTTGACGAAGATGTGAAAAATGACAAAGTGGAGCATTTTGGGGGATGCAGTGTAGGTTCATTAAGGTTAAGAAATCCAATGACCACTTTTTTTCTACTTTACGCTCATTTTTTATCTGTGTAATGCAGTTTCGTGGGCTTGCATTAGCCTATTATGCCAGTGGTATACATGTAATGCTCAGTGTTTTTGTGATGAGCCACTTCCTGTTGATGTTTAACACTAAGATGCGAACACATCCTGGGGAAGGTTTATGCTCTCCTAGTGCTTCTAGTGAATACTAAACACTTGAACACAGTCGAGCAGCATATTGGTTATTAATTATCAGCACATCAGTGGCTGTTTGAACGTTGGTTTGCTTTGTAGATTGTTTTTTATTACTCATTTGTTTGCTTACTTACTGTGATTGGTAGATGGGCGAGGTCATCGTGTGGCTGCCTCTGCCGAGGATACTGGTAGCTATCTTTTGTTTAAACCAGCGGCCTCTGCCTTACAGGCCGGTAATTCAGACTACATGGCAATGCCTGGAGCAGGAACGTTGAAAGCCAGTGCTACCGCGGAAGCCATTGGTTCTGCCATGGATCCAGACAGATCAAGTGTCAAACTGTCTGTGCCATCACATCCGGCAGCATTGTCGTCATTCGACAGCGACTATATGGAAATGGCTGCTCATGCCGTGCATGCTTCTAAGGTTGTCTCGGAGCCTGGTGGCACGAAGGCGTCGGATGTGGTTTTTGCTAAGAAGTTGAGCACCAGTTCTCGTGGCAGTGACGAGTTGGGGTACAAAAATATGCCGGACGTTTCCTCATCGAAAAAGTCGAGCTTGGTTTCTCGAAGCGGCGACGAGTACATGAGCATGCATGTCTCACACGATGGAGGTTATGTTGATATGAAGAACGTTCCAACACATCACTCTACGGGTTGGCGGCAGAATATTTCGTATTTTTGCATAGGGTTTTTGTTGTTCTTATGCTCACTGAGTAAGGGACCGAGGTGATATGTGTGTTGTATCAGTAGTTTCTGCATGTCTAGTTATTTGCAGTTCTTTCATTTAACGGTCCATTTTTATGTGCAATTGTCGGCTGTCTATTTGTCTGTCTGTTTTGTAGAGTCTACTAATACGAAAATGAGAAGGTATTAAAAATTAATATTGGTGTGAATGTTTCTCAGGGCAGGAATAAATTGATGTGACAGTTTTCAGCTCATAAGATCGAAGGTTAGAGCTAGAGTTGGCAGCACAGCATGTACTAGATGGACCCTCACACAATATGATCCGCTATGGGCCGACACCCGACAAACTTCTCTGGTTATAAATGTGGACATCTCTAGTGACAGATAGTGCCTGTGATGTACTTTGGTAACATGAGTTGCTCAGTTTGCTATGGTGTGTGAATGTTGGCACAGATGAAGGACTGCATGGCAGCGGTAGTTCTGTATCGTCAGCGATGTCTCAGTCGAGTAGCACGATGTCGTCGTCGATTGTGTCGTCTCGCAGTGGCGCTGTCGATCAAACCGATGCCGGCACTTTTCACTCCCTCTCACGACTTCAGGAAATCTGTCAGTGTCTCGTTTTTTGTCTCTTGTCGTCTGTGTTGTTTACATTGCTAGGACGTCCACTCGTCTAGCTACACTAGCGATAGTAACACTTCAGTAACAGAACAATTTCGGTCCAGCCTGTGTATTCTGTCGGCATTGGCCACTATACATACCTTCCTTAGAATGGGCTCAGACGTTCACACTGTTTAGTTGGACCGTAAGTCAACGTAATCATTAACTGCATGATGGTCTTAACTGCTACACATTTTATCTTCCATTGTTACATGAAATCGCTGTTGCCGCAAGCGATTCCAACTATTGCTTCACATTTTTCTGTTATGTGATCTGTCTGCTGTCAATCTGTTTGTAGTCTGTCATCTGTCACATTTATGCATCTTGTTTACCATTTTATGGATCTATGTCCCTGACTTCTTGCCAGGGGGTGTAGAGATTTATGGAGTTGAATTTTCCGGCCAAAATTTCCAATTGTCTACTTATAGTCCACTAAGGGACAGCACCGATCAGCTATTTGGCATTTTACGAAATTATTTCTGTTAAATGCTATCAATGTTACTAATACATCGATCAGATCGTAACACATTTCAGAACTTGCTAACAGACAACTTAATATAATTTACCTTGATATTACAGTTTGTTGATTTTTGTTCTTTATTTTAAATGTATTTCAGTTAAATACATAAATTGTGATAGTAGTCGTATATCGTAATTATGGTTGTTGCTGTTTTTCTGTGTCACTTGTTGACAGTACTGAATATTTATGTTAGTTTGATGTTTATGAATCTGTACAGCTACGGAAGGCTACATGGAGATGTCAGTCCACACAAGCTCGTCGTTGCCCACCACGTCCGATCTGATAGGTCAACATCTGCAGGTTGTGCACAGCTACTTCCGGGAGGATGATGCCATTGACGGTTCCCTGCAGAAACGAGCGTACTCCGTCGGTAGTAAACCTCCAACAGGAAAGCCGCTATCTACCGGGTCATACGTGGACATGTCGGTCGGTGGCTCTGGTGGACTGCAGCATTCATTGAAGGACGATGGAGAAAAGAGCTGCAGTGCTCCGCATTTGAATGACGAAGTCTGTCGACCGCAGTCTGGTGGCAGCGTCGGCACCGAAGTGTCGGACTTGCTGATGGAATTGGACTTCAATCGCAAGTCGTCTGATTCCACCGCCACCGCTGCAAAGGATTTTAGAACACGGGCATCCAGCGGCGGTGCCCGAGACTCTAGCCAACGAAAACTGAGCCACAATGCTAAGGATGCATTGTCGCGAATTACATTTTTTCATCGTGGAGGGGGCAGCGGAAGTGCGGTTGGGACTCAGGATGCTGCGAGACGACCGCGTACGTCGACCATCTGCCAGGAGTCGCTGCGGCCACGGACGTCTAGCTTTGGCACAGCAGACGACTCGCGGCCGCGCTCATCAAGTGGTGGAAACACACGTTTCCGCGATGTCTTTGGCACGCCAGACGGTCTGCATGGTGTTCGGCACTTTGCACAGCGCCGTCTCACAAGCAAACGAGCCTCCGTTGAGTCATCAGCTGACTCGCTGGCAGCTGGTGCTGAGTACCTGGACATGATGTGTGGTGGACAGAATTCCCGGGCCTCCACTGTGCAGGCTGCTCCGACACCACAGCAGCAGCAGTTGGACCCTTACATGGTTATGCGCCCGGGCAGCAGTAACTCGAAACTGTCAGACAACTTCGAGAAGGCTAAAAGTCACATTCCGGCAGCTGGTGATCAGTCATCGAGGGTATTACCCGAGAGTGTAGTGCACTTGTCAAGTTCGCAGTCGGCGTACACTGTCGATTCTGCTGATAGAAAATCAACAGACATGGCAGAGGTGCTGTCATCGGCGTCGACGTCCACTTCGCGAGAGGTTAACCTGCCCGTGCCATTCGAGGTCGGAATCAGTTTCCAGTCTCTGCATTATACCGCGATGTGTCCTCCTGAGTCGACAGGGTCGACAGCGATCATGAGCAAGCCACTGGTGACGTCAGCTGCAGCAGTTCCAGTTGCTACGTCGTCGTCATCCACCTCTGTTAGTATTGCGACGTCGTCACCTGCTGATGT
>Ga0056128_1002383_pt1 | contig 22207 bp, 15 predicted proteins | sample WorMetLIZISLAND2_FD_71113 | JGI IMG/M metagenome (GOLD analysis project Ga0056128, IMG submission 71113) | Marine gutless worms symbiont microbial communities from Max Planck institute for Marine Microbiology, Germany - Olavius geniculatus... ... | reverse complement strand
GCAATTCACTCTTGAAATCTACGCCGCAGCCACAAATTGGAAAAAAACACTAAAACCCCTATTTTTGAAATTCAAGGTCATTCAAGGTCATCGATGTTTACACCAATAAAAAGCTTGTCAGTATATTGCTTGTTATGATAAGCAGCATGTCTCTGCCGATCTGCAACCGTTTTCAAGCTACACGAGCCAATAGCGATAAAATAACTACTTGTAGATTCTTAAAAATGTATGTTCTATGCTAAAAAAATGTCATGCGCAAAATTTCCAGGTCTATCTCCAGCTATTTCGGCGCAATTCACTCTTAAAATGTGTGTTGCAGCCAAAAATTGCAGAAAAATTCACTAAAACCCCTATTTTGAGAGTTCAAGGTCATTCAAGGTCATCGACGTTGACAGCAATAAAAAGCCTGTTATTAGTGCTTGTTATGATAAGCAGCATGTTTGTGCCTATCTGCAACCGTGTTCACGCTACACGTGATAATTGCTGTAAAATAACCACTTTTTAGGGAGGTAGCTGTCTTTGACGCCCGCCTGCGCCAGCCTCCTTGAACCTAGGGGGTCGGGACTTGAACTGCTAAAATCAACGTTGAATGCTGAAAATTTCATACGCAGGTTGTCTTGGTCTATCTCCAGCCATTTAGTCGCAATTCAGTGTTGAAATGTGCGCTGCATCCAAAAATTGCGAAAAATTCACTAAAAAACTCTTTTTGAGAGGTTCAAGGTCGTTCAAGGTCATCAATGTTCATGAATCCAAAAAGCCTGTCACCAGTGCTTATTATGATAAGCAGCATGTATGTACCTATCTGCAACCGTTTTCACATTATTCGAGCCAATAACGGCGAAATGACGTCTTTTTAGGGGGTACCCCTCTTCGACGCCCTCGTTCGTGGGGAACCCCTGCACCCAGTGGCAGGAAATTTTGTCACGATAAACTAGAGATCTTGGGGCAGCCCACAGTGAAGATTTCGTGATTCTAGCTTGCACCGTTTTGATACTAATCACTAGTGTGACAGACGGACAGACAGACGCCCAGACTATGGCAAAGACGCGCGAAGCATTTTGCTGTTGCTGTAAAAACGTGTACGTATGTTTGTGTGTTACGGTGCAGGGTTGCTGTTGTCCGGTGCGTGCGTGGTGTCAGTGGGCTACGTTAACTGTAACGTCTATTTGGCTGTCGTGCTCATTATACTCGGCATTGGCCTCGTGGGTCTGACCACTTCCATTACTAGCGGCTCCAATCATCTCGACTTAGCTCCCGCGTTTGCCGGTATTTTTGCTTGCTTTTTACGTTCACAATTGGGCTTCTACCGCTTTTTATTTCTTTCTGCCTCTCGCGACATAATAGTCTTTGCGACTGTGTAAGTACATTACTAAATGGTTTTCGTGAAATTTATTACCTGTGCAGAAAAAGAAAGTCATGTGTTTGGGTCACCGTCTGTCAGTTTGGGTGCAAAATAGCCTAAGTTAAGTGAAAAAAAAATATAAATTTTTTTGGGAGGGATTGGCCGTGGCCCAAAAAGGAACTGGTGGTCATTGGCGAACCGGAGTCTTTTTAAATTAGGATCCTGCAGGATACTTTAACATTAAGAGATAGGACGTGAACTGACACTTTATTCTGTTCGCCAGGTGGCAGCTCTATTCTGGGCACAGGTTTGAGATCTGTGATCGTTTTTAGCTTAAATTGCAGTTAAAATAGTGAGCCTTAGTGGCAGTGGACTATTTTTTTCATTGCAACTGACTGCGTGAATACTATAAGTAATAGGCCACTCCTTAATTACTTTTCTGACTTGGCCTACATTGTATGTTTATTGTAAGGCCTGATGCGTTTTCTGGCAGGATGGCGCAAAAAACGCCTGAGCAGGTTTTTTATTGTTGTATAGTTACAATAGATAGTTTGTGTGTGTAGATATTTTATTTGTGGACTTTATGATGACGATAATGACGATGATGATGTATAGGTACTCTGACAGCGTGTAGTCTGACACTGGCGGTCATCGCAGGTGTCGCCGGTCCGTCCGTCGTCGGCGCTTTAACTACCAACAACGTAAGCTTGCTGCTATAGGTTCTGCTGTAAAATATAATTATTTTTGTCATTGTTTTGGCATGAAAACCCGTGTTGCAAAAATTCCGACACTGTTAACAGATCAACGTTGTTGGGTTGGGGTTTTGCGTTTACTCTGCGTTCATCAGACTCTAATCAGTTGTCAGTCTTTCGTGTCCGCACTCCGCACACGTTAGATTCTCGCAGTTTTGCTGCTCCCACCATTTGCAACGGTCTGCCCTTCCTTAGACATTCGCAAACAACCGTACACCCCATATGCTGTTTTCGTCGCCAATTCAAAACTTTCTTATGTGGCCTAGCTGTTCAATTTTCTGGCGTTTATGATTATAGTTAGGTGTATAGTAGAATGCCTACCACCGACGTGTTGTACCTCAGCTTCGATAGGTCGATTTTGCAGACACTATGTGCCCCCTTGCCTATCAGGTAGCCTAACTCAAAGGCGTTCACACTGTGGAGGCTAAACCTTGGAGCATAAAAGTTTAGGAGGAGCGAAGGTTAATCTCAAGCTTGCTCAGAAAGCATATTTTTATTTATTCATTCAAACATTCGTCTTAGGTCAGGTAACAGTTGACAACTCGCAACAACTGACGATAATCACATACTTAAACGAGTTAAAACAATGGTAAAAAGTCATTTCGGACAGCACACAGTGATACAGTCAAACACCTCAGTAATGCTGGCAATGGCAAATCGAAGAAATTCGGGCCAGAATGTCGCAAAATCGATATCAGTGGGGTTTCGCTCTAAACGCGCTCTGTTAAACAGCTCTCTATTTGGATCTAGGGCAAAGAGAACCTGGAAAGAAAACGGTAAGTAGGGTATATAGGGAAAAGAAAAAGAAGGAAAGAGGAAGAAGGAGATAAAGTGGGGACAACTTGCTCCGAGGATTTATGATAGAATAGTATAGCCGCAACTAAATTTACTAACTTACTTACTTAGTTGCTCGTATGTGTGACACAGCACACGATCGGTGCGTGGAGAGTCGTGTTCCTGATGTCTGCCGGCATCTACGTGTTTGGCGCCGTGTTCTACGGAGTGTTCGGCTCTGCGGCGCAACAACAGTGGGGCATTCCGTCGGAGCACGACAGCGTACGACTAGCACTCGACTGACTGGACTGATGATGTCGCCACTTAGCCCACGTGTCGCTGATATCGACCGCGCTAGAAGGTCGTTGCGATGAGACGCTGAACTTTGGCTTAGAATAATATTCTATTATGTACAGAATGCAATGACTGAATAAAGCAATAGCAATAATATATTGAAGTTTATTGTACAGTTGTTGTTTTTCTCGGCTACAGGGATCATGGTAAAATTAAATTACAAACAGAACGAGAACGAATTTATATGACTTAAGCACTGACAGATAAGACCGTGATATTGTTTTACATTGATTTTAGTAAAATAGTGGGACTAAGAGAAAGTGTTCTCTTATCAAAAAATAACGGGGGGGGCGGTGACCCACTATACCCGTGGCTGGGAGCTTAAACGGCCATCTTTTGACAATTCAAGCACTACTTTGAACACTGTCCTCTGTGTTCGGCGACGATTCTCCGCTCTCAGGATCACGTTCAGTTTCGTTCGTCACCCCGACCGTCGTGAAGTCACTACTGGAATTGACGTCACTGGCGTAAGTGACGTCATCGACGGCAGTGACGTTACTGGCGGTAATGACGTCACGAGCGGAAGTAACTTCACCGACTTTTCGTCGAGCGCAGCAGACCGACTGCGAGATGGCTGGCCCGTAATTATAATGTCTGATAACGTGGAGGCTGACTGCGAGATGACGCGGAGAGCAGTGGAACAGTGTCGGCAGTGGTAGCCGACGGCGTCGAGTGGACACTGACTGCCGGCGGCGGAGTCCTGCGTGAAACACGCCGGCGGGCGCGGTGGACCTACGTGGACGACCGGGCGAGCACGTGGAACGCCGTTGATCGTCGACGAAGAGCTTGGTGTCAGCGTCAGCAGCTTCAGCTGCGCCGGCCACGTCAGATTCTGCGACAGATGATCATGATGACGACGATGATATCTAGTTATCGAAGTCAGATTTACCGTCTGGTTATTTTAGTCATCTGCAGCGAAATAACCGGGTGATTTTTTGTCCTCCTGAGGATGACATTTTGTGGTCTTTTGTACCGCAGTTTTTTGTCATGTTGGCTATTTGTCCAGATGCCCAGTCACACGGTTTACTGGCGGATTGACACAGCTTTACGAAGTGCAAGACGAAGAATTCATTGACTGGAATCCAGTCACTGGATATAACGCAAGGCATACTAAAGTAAAGCAAAGTAAGTTTAGCTCATCTGGGGTAGCGTTTTTGTGGTCTTTTGACCCACGGCCTTACGTCTCGTGGCCGTTGGTCAGATTCTGCGACAGATGATGATGCTGATGGTCGTGATGGCTTGGGTCGTTGGAGCGTGACCACGTCGTCGTAGTCGCTCCGGCGTTATCACAAGCGACCGCCGCTGTTGTTGATGCGGGGCCATTATACTGAATGACAGCAAGGTCGTCTCGCTCGTATGACACTGAACTTGACGTGGGTGACGTCGCACTTTGACCCCGTCGTCTACCGCCACCATCACACGACATATTAACCTACTACAAGCCGGTGTCATATCACAACGGACAGACTTGTCCTTCAAGGAAGTTGCCACCCACACGGCGCACTCCCCACAGGATTTGTAGTGACAAAGTCCTACCGGGTAGACATTTGTTATGCAGTATTTTTAAACATTGCAAGTAGTCTACGGAGCGAGGGGGCAGATTTACAATTTCGAGATTCTCTTCCGTAATTAGTGACTCGCTCCCCACGACAGTCTCCCCTTATGAAGACATATACTTCACTGAATCGTGTGAATAACGTAACTACAGGAGGCATACAAATAAACAATTTTGTTGTGCTGTTTCCGAGAAACAAACATTTACCGAAAGCAAATGGCTCAGCAATAAAGCAATATACAATCAAACTTACGAAAAAAACTTATGAAAATACAGAATTACGAATTAAAACGTGACAAAATTAAGAATGGAATACCATGTGCGAAAAAAACGCTAGTGTAAGAATTTACCCGTGCCTACAGAACGCCACAGCCACCAGCAACACCAGCCCGGTTAGGACTCCAATTACAACGCCAACGCTAACTGCCAGCAACAATCCTGCAACGAAAACAAATAGTCCCCCGTGTGTCATCGTCTTCAACTTGTATCATGCGGAACCAGTAAGAAGAATAGTCTCTAGCTGTCTACAGTGGTAAAGATTCGCTGGTCTGTGTTGTCGTAAGAGAGCTCATTTTTCATCGAGTCTTGACACAACACTCGGCGACCATCCGTCATAAGAAGCTATGCAGTATTTTTAAACATTGCAAGTAGTCTACGGGGGAAGGGGCAATTACATTTGCAGTGTCAGTCAGGATATATCGCGTGGTCTAAAAAACTACTGGAAAGCTTTGTCAAACATTGGGTTATTTTCGAGACTTTTATTACATATACTAAGAATTTGTAATCAGTCGACTCAGCGACTCAAAGAAAGCTTATATTGAACGTGTGTGACAAATTGGCAGTCATTACTGTCTTAATGCAAACTTACAGTTTTTTAAATGTGCAGTTGTGATTGAAAAAAATCGGTGGCTTTCTATTTTAGGATTACTTTGAAGGCAGCCTACTAACAGATTTACCGGTTTCTACACTGTGAAGCATAAAAATTATCGGTCATAACATAAAGGCCGTTCAAGTTCACAGCTCACCTATCGTCTGTTACTGCATTACCTGGGGAAACAGAACAAGTGCAGCATGAGATAAAAAAAAGAAAAACATCAGTAAATTTAATCATTACAGATAAGTTAGTCCATTCGACAGTATTTGCAAATTTTGCAGTGTTATGCAGCAGTAAGTTTATGGGACGCTGTTTAAAAATATCAATGAACTCAAAAAGCGACTGGTTGAAGTCTGAAGCAGAACATTATCAACACTAATATCAACGAATGGAGAATGCATCTCTCTGCCTGTGTTTGCACAAATGGCCAATATTTCGAATTTCACTGTCAGCAGTTGCACAACTAAACAAATTAAAACAATTCGATAAACTCTCAACCAAAGTGTTAGAAATTTGAAAAAAAATGTGCCAAATGTGCATTATTTTAACCAAATAATGATATTGCATTGAATAAAAATGTAATATTTTGCTTTTTTGTTTTTCCCAGGTAATGCAGAAGCAGATGTTGGGTCAGGTGGGAAACTGATAGGCCATTTGATGGCCAGTTGTGTCATGAATACGTGTACCAAAAATTATTAAAATTGAATAATCCTTCTTCCAGTTATGGTAAAAAAAATATTTGTGTGTTTTTATGCTTCACAGTGTACTACACATAGGCCTACACCGTAGATAGCCTACATACTACACGAGTGAAAGATACAGTGCAAAAATATACAATGATTACTCACCGGGTGGAAGCGACTTGCCAATCTTTTTTGACACGACTATCATTTTGTTCACGGCTACCACAGCTGAAACAAAAAAGTTACAGTTACTGATATTCTTTTTTTTATTCGCCGTGTCACAGTAGCAAAATAAAGCATTGCTGTAGCCTAATACAGAACACTGAGTACAAATGCTAAATAAATTTAACGAATTTTTAACTAATTTATTCTTTCAATTCCTCGGAGTTGAGTAATGTCGTGCATGGCATGTGAGCATGAAGTGCTCGGAACAACCGATTAAGTAATCCATGCGACTAATTTCACCAACTTACACAATATAGGTTTTAGCCCAAGGCCTATGATTAACTGTAGCCTAAGTTTAATTTAGTTTCATATTTTTGAATACTGTGAATTGAAAAATCTTTTCAGACAAACAGTGATTAATTCGGTAATGTTTGTTTTATTACAGTTGATTTTGTTTTTTTTTGGCATTTCTAGATCGCTGCGAGACAAAAATAATCGTGACATCTGCACTATGCATAGCTTCTGGTTTATTCGGGACATTTTCAGATTTTTTGAATGTCGCACGATTTCCTGAACCTGCAGTGTCGTCATTATAATCGACGATGTGAACTGAACAATGACTGTCACAGGCTTCTAGGAACGATGAAACCAACAACTATACGGCCAAAATGTAGCAGTCGAAATGGGACACTTGTACACACAGGTCCAAGACAGCCACAGCTGGGGCCGTGACAATGTGAATGACAAGTGATAATGCCCAGCATCAGTATTGTATCCAAGACGATGTCCATTTCTCCGATAATCGAACACCGCCACCGATCGGCAATGTTTTCCCCCCTCACTGTACCCACCACATGGCAGCCCACCATTCTCCGAATAATGACGACCGCGGCCCATCGATGGTCTTTCATCTTGTCATTAATTTATCCTTCAGTTTTCAAACAAATGATGACCGGGCGGGCAACATTGGCGGCTGGCGTCCAACGGGGGCCGTATTTCACGAGCGATCAATGGCCGGCGTACCTCGGTCGCGATGTCCGCTAAAACAGACAACGTACAAGAGGTGCAGGTGGGTGGGCGCCGCCTCAAAATTTTGGTCCACCGTCGTGACGCTGCTGCGGAGACTGCATAGTGTGATGTAAGCTTACGCTTCGCCATCTTTTGTCACCGCCGGATCGATGAAAGATATGTTTATTTGGGGATCAATCTATTTTTGTCGGCTGGATTAGGCCGTACTTGAAACTAATGAACGAATTACTTATAATGAAATTTTGCGGATCAGTTGGGCGTGCCAAAGAAGGAAGAAGTGATTAGATACCGGTAGCGATCAAGAAGACTTTTTTGTGGATTTTAGAATTCTTCGCCTTTAGCAAAAGGGACTCTTTGTAATCGTAGACGGAAGCACCGTTCTTGGCGGGGATTTAAGATTTTTGATCGCTTCCTATTTTGTCTTGTCTTGTATGTGACAAACACTGACACTGACACTGGTGCACTAGAAACAGCTATACTAAACTTGTTCACTTGGGCCTGTATAAGTCGAAGATCTAAATAAAACAACAAGTTTGTTGTCTGTCCCTTGTGTCACACGTGTTTCGGTTTGCGTTGTTTTGCAGTAGCCACTCCTACTATTTGGAACAGGCCTACCCTTCCAGGGCCTTCTTGACGTTCGCAATTTTTCGGTCCACGTCCCATTTTCGTCACCAACTCAGTTCTCTATAGCGCAGCTTTTCGTCAATCTCAGTGTCCCATCACAGCCCTCTAACCGAAGGTTCGGTGGATCTCTCGACAATTTGCGCTACGCAAACTTACTTACTTACTTGCTGCGTGAATCCTGGTCCGCGTGTGGATGAATCCGAAGACCGCACGTGTCGGTCTGGTAATGTACGGCGGACGGGTTTGCTATAGCAAGCAACGATGACAGGCAACAGATAACGGTCTGTCGATCGCTTGGTTGGTTGGCTGTTTAGCTTGGTTGGTCATGTTCGATCAACCGCTCCTCGAGTGACTGTCTTATGCCACGACTACTGACGCCGCGGCGCGTTCTCCAGATTCAAGAAGCTATAGCAGGAATGTGAGATGACCGACTGTGTGCAGTGAAGCCAAGATCCCACCCCAACCAGTGGCGTAGCCAGAAATTTCAATTGGGAGAAGCCTCGTCTCCTTTCCCATTTCCCCTTCCCCCTTCCTTTTCCTTCTTTTTAAAACCTCCTTAATTCCCTTTTTCTGTCCTTCCCTCTAATCCTCCCTTCCCTTCTCTTAGAAGTAGGATTTCGACAAATGCAGTTGTAACCTCCCCAGCGGGCCTGGGGCGGAACACCGGACGAAATCGAACTTGGTGCATTTTAGCTTTTAAAGATGAGATCTGGTGACAACAATTTTAATTATTTTCCCGAAAATAAACTGACCAAATTGGTAAATTTAGTGCAGTTTAAACGTATGCTTATACTTGCTTATGTTTTGCCTAGAGGATTGGGGGTCTAAGCTCCTGCCCCCCTTGTCTGCGCTATACTGACTCCAATCCCCTCAAATCATACCTGGACATCGCGCCGTCTAAAACAACTTATGCTTTTACTGACATTGACTTGATGTAGCCTACATGACTGATATTAAGACAACTCTGATTGAGTGACTGATCGATCGATTGACTGATCGATTCACTGATCCTTTACTTCGATTAGTTGTCGGCTGGTTGGTGATACAAACTGTGCGACGTCTAAACGTGTCAATTATATTGTGGATTTGTTTATGCCTTCAATTCTAGGCAAAGTCGTTCGATCTAGCGCAAGTGGTTTCGCCTATAGCTGCCCATTATCCGCAGCGTCGTCTGTCGTCTGTCCATCTGATGTCTGTCACACTCGTGGTCTAGCTATAAAGTTGTGCCGTGCTTCCCCGTCGACGTGGGCAGAATTATTAGATGAACTATTAGGCCTACACTTGCGCTTTTGATACACTCTTGTCTTCTTGCCAGTATGAAACAAGTAATTTGAGCAAAACTTACGTGACGCGCAACAGCATCGGTGCCATTGGGAAATCAGTATACAACGTGCAATAAAGTAATAATGCGTTTTCATAGAATACCCAAATTGGAGGCCTCCATATGGAAGACTATTTGAACCTAATAGGTCGAGATTCAAACGGTTAAAACGTACGTTCTCTACTAAACAAATTACCTGGTATACGCAGGTTGTCCTGGTCTTTCTTCAGCCATTTCGTCGCAAAAGCCTTAAAAGTTTTTGTCACGGTAAGCAGCTGGCAAGTTTAAGTCTTTCTATTTGCAACCGTTTTCACGCTAGACGAGCCAACAGCGGTAAAATAACTACTTCTAGGTGGGTACGCGTCTTTGATACCCACGTGCGCAGGCCTTGAAGCTAGGGGTACAAAGCTTGGACTGTTTTACGTTTAATGCTGAAAATTTTATACGCAGATTGCAGTGTTGGATAGTAACAAAGTAGTTCTACTTCGTTACTCTACTTAAGTGAAAGTTTTATTTTCTACTTCTACTTAAGTAGTTTTTCGCCAGGCCACTTTCTACTTTTACTTGAGTAGATTTTTGAGTTACTTTGTACTTTTTGCTACAAAAAGTAGTTTTTTCTCACAATGTAGTTATCTCGTCAACTACTGCAATACAACTGAAATCATGTTAAAGTATTTTGAAAAAATATTTCATTTATAACTATTAAACTAATAGTATTAGTAACCAAGCTTCGTACATATTGTTGCATCATAATGTCTTGCCTTTCTGTTGTTTCTTGACATTTAAGACTGTAACACTCATTATAACTGTTTCATATACGCATTATGCGTCACCATATAAATTTTGCGCAGAAGTACTGAAACTATTGACTAAAGTTTGATTTTATTTTCCTACTGGGGATGAGTAGAAATGAAGTGACACGTAAGTGGAGTGTATTAGTATGATCCTAAATGCATCGTAACTTTATTGTAACCCTGACTATCTCCACGGCATTCACTCGAGCCTTCTCGTATTTTAGCACAGTATTTTGCATATACACGGTGTTTCGTAAAAAAGGACCCCTTTTTGTTTTTCTCATAATTCACTCAAGTGATCATCAACTTACACAAAATTTTACCAGTTGTAGCTGAAGAAATACTAATTCAAAATATTGCAACAAAATAAGGCAGTTGATTAAATATTCTTTGTTAGTTGTGAGGTAATGCTGACATCATAATGTGTCACGGGTATAAGCTTGATAGTCTCAACTGGTGCTGTCAGTTGCTACCCTGCTTCGATGGTGAACTTAATCTGGTTCGCTAAAAAACGTTTATCGTGTCAGCACTAAGTAACATGGGGACATGAAATCAAGTGTCTTTTTTGAAGCTAATAGTAAATGTTTCGTGATCCTAGCCTGCACCGTTTTGATACAATCGCAGAGTGTGAACGACGGACAGACAAACATACTCTTCGACGATAGCTGAGGTGCGAAGCATTGCATGCTGTCGCGCGTAAAAAACAACATATATTTCTGTATTACCGATTTTAGACAATTATGAAATAACGAGAGTGCTACCGTCTCGGTCGGCGGTACAGTTGAATGGCGTGTCGCCGTCCCAGCGGTTATTGCGGCACGTCAACTGCCACGTCTGCGACGTCGAGTTGCAGTGGATCGTCATTTGGTGATCCTCCACACCGCGCTCAGACCAGACGTTCGCCGGCAGATCAATGTTCTCGCAGCCAACCACTGCAGTCAATCAATCAATCATTCATTCATTCATGCATCCAGTTCACTTTTCAAAGCAGCTTAAGTTGCGAGTACTAGAACAGGCGATGGTTTGGCGTATACAGGGTGGGCCAAAAATGACACCATTTTTGTACTCCTTATAATTTCACCGAATATTAGCCGATTTTCCACATTTTTTCACTGTCAAAATCAGAAAACAATTTGTAATAAAACTATCATTATATATCCCACCACACTTCAAATGTGTCGCTACACTACTTTGTGAAATGTCAGACGACGCACTCAAGCCGGCAACGCCACTGACCAGTTGCGTGATCAACGTTGATCGAATCTGGCATGTGGCCCTCAAACAGCCCCGATTTAAATCCGGTTAATTATGCTGTTCGGGATGTTCTTCAACAGACGACCTATCAATGTTGACGATTCATGACCGTCAACCAGCTGAAGCAAGCGATTGTCACTATGTGGGGCAAAGTGCCGCAGCGTTTGGTTAATCTCGCCATTGGTTAGTAGCGTCGCAGTCTTGGATGTGTCGTCCAGCAGCAAAATGGACACATTAAACATCTGATAGAAAAACTCTGAGATGTGACTTTCTACACAATAACTGAGACAACAAACACGTCGTTTCTGTCGTTAATTTCTTAAAATGTGTCGTTGCAAAAGTTGTCTTCTTATTAAATGTTATTCTTAAGACATCGACATTTTACAAAATAGTGTACCGTCACACTTGAGGTGTGGTGGGATCTATAGTGATAGTTTTATTACAAATTGTCTGCTGATTCTGACAGTGAAAAAATTATGAAAATCGGTTAACATTTGGTGAAAATATAAGGTGTACATAAATAGAGCCATTTTTGGCCCATCCTGTAGTGGCACGCTTGTTTCGATTAACATGCACAGAGCGACAGAACTGTAATAAACCGAAATGCCAGTTCATTTGCGTTGCACGGACGAACTGACTGGCATTTCCGTTCACTTCAAGTCAGTTACTTTCGCGAAGTGTAGAAAGCGAGTTCAGTCTAGTAACGCCAGTTCATTTCCTTTTGTTTCGTTCGCTTTGTATGCGGCTTAACAGTCTAAAGTCTTAGAACGTCCTAATGACAAATTAAGCGTAGAAAGAAGATGCATCACCGTAGTCTGCAGAAAATGAATGAGCTCAATTTTGGTGAATTTAGCGTTGATAGGCTTACCGCTAATCTGGACGATGTGCGCGTATTTTCGGACGTCGAAGAGCGGATCAAGCTCACGACCGTGTGTCGACTGATCCTTCCTAGTGACATACAGACTGACCGAGCTGGAACGTGTGGTGTACAAGTCAAGGTTATGTCAAGGTCAAGATCAAGATCAAATCTTGTTTTAACGGCTGGTAGTTCATTGTGGTGTCAAAGTGAAAGGCAAGGTTTCTTCAGGTGACGTACAGACTGGCAAGTGTCAAGATCAATTAAAGGCCTCTTATTTTGAGACAGTAGGTCTAAGTTAAGATCAAGTTTAAGGTCAACATCAAAGTCAAAGTCAAGGTGTGTCCTAGTGACGTACAGGCTGACAGAGCTGGAACTAGTAACGTAAACGTGTTGGTGTCGTGTCTGGCGGTACGCACACAGCGGCGACGTCTCACGATGTTCGTCGTCAACGACAACGACACTCGACTCACACACCGACTTGGAATCCTCCTCATCTCTTCTGTATACACGTCCACAACATATTCTGACTCACAGCCGTGCTTAACAATTGCACAACGCGAAAACAAATTTGTCAAATTGGCAGGCAAAATCAGTAAAATGTTTTCAACTGATCATTAGTTGCATTTTGATATCAGCGACGCTTTATGTTATATTTATGCAGTGTTTCAATTGTCGGGGAGTTGAGGGGGGGGGTTGAACCCCCCGCCAACTGTTTTCTCAACCACCCTAACACTGCCAAATTATGTACTGGGGGATCAGCTATATACTATATATATACTGGATGAGCCAAAAAAACCGGACCTATTTGAGCGTTGATAACTCGGCGATGGTTAGTGGTAGAAAGACGTGTGATACGTCAAAAGTTTCAGAATGCTGTAAAGAATAAACGACAAATTTGCATAGTGAAGCATTTAAATATGCTTTGCCTAATATGCATAAATATTCGTCACTCCCGATATTTTGCCAAATTTGACCCGTAACACATGGATTTAACATGGATATTTGAGCTTTTATAACTTAGCAATGTTTATTGGTGGAAATACGCGTAATATGCCAAACGTTTCGAAATTGTGTACAGAAGAAGTGTACAACTTGCATGTCTCAGCATTTAAATATTCTTGGCCTGATTTACACAAATCTTCCCCGCTCCTAAAATCATGTTCATTTGGCAGTAACACATGAATTTAAGTTGATTTTCAATCAGCATACAGTGAAATATCAACAATCATTAACACATAGGTTGAGTTTAGATGAAATTTGACATAGGCAGTTGCCCAGCTTTTGCATTCATAACCGTCATCAGTCCTTTTAGGCAGCTGATCGATCGCTGGAGTCAATGTGTTCAGGATCAGCTGAGGCCAGCATTCGATTAGCACACATTTTAGCTGGTCAGTTACTAAAATTTTGTAACCATGCCATCTGTTGCAATGCCCCTACACTGAATAATTCACAGAACTTAAATCTGGATTTTTTTAACAGTGAGTTTTTGAGTTCAATGAACTGGGGCACATGGAAGTGCAAGCAAATGCCTATTTTCAGAAGTAATGGAGATTTATGCAAATTAGGCAAAGAATATTTAAATGACATGCAAGTTGGTTCCTTTTTGTCTACAAAATTCTAAAACTTTTGACATATCACAGGCCTTTCTACGGGTAACCATCGCTGAATTATCAACGCTGAAACAGGTCCGGGTTTTTTTGCCCACCCTGTATATACGATTCACTTCACAATTTTGGTCGGGCTCCGACCGTCGAAAAGTTCAACCCCAGCTAAATTTTCTCACTTCAAACACGGTATTTACGCAAAGAGCTTACTGACAGTTCATTTACGGATATAAAGGAACGACGTTCCGAATTTGCGAAGCAAAGCTGATTTAAGCCTATGTATAAACTGAGGGTTTGGTCAGCGTGAGCGTATAATAACATCGAATGGCTTCATAAGTAGGCCCTATTAAGAACTGTAGTTTATGAAGGTAGTCTGCAGGTTAACCAGTGCTTAAGACATCATTGTCGTTACCTATTCGAAGCGAAGCGACAAAGAAAGTGTTGCGTCAGTCGACTTTGGTCAGCTGCGTTATTCAAGCAATTACAAACTGATTTTGACAAAATTTTTGAAAATTGGATCGCCACCGAAATCCAGTTGCTACCCCCCCCCAAAAAAATGTTGTCGTAATCCCCTCGCAACTTTCTGAATGATTATCTTGGATACGAACGGACTCGTCAGAAAGCATAAACACCACTTTGTGACTATCAGAAGTCAGTAGGCCTGTACAATAAATCATGCAAAAGCATTTAAAATGCTCAATCAACAATACCAGTCTATTACTGCTAGGCTGTATTAGCTTATGCATTGCTGAAAAACGAAGACGTGATTCTAACAGTGTGTCGTCGGCTAGATGTAGCTGTTGGATCCCGTACTGTCCGACGCTGATGACGGTCAAGTTGAGTCGCTGACCCCGACCAACGGACAGCGTCAGCGGACACGTGGCTCTGAACAGCCGACTCTACTGTAGTAGTAGCCTTGTAGTAGTAGTAGTAGTAGTTGTTGTTGTTGTTGTCGTCGTTTTCGTCGTCGTCGTCGTCGTCGTAGTTGTCGTTATTGTATTAAAGTTGTCTTTAAACAAAAACTCACTGATTAGACAGAGCACTGAAATCTTCTTTCCACCAAGTGTTGGTGACGTTGTTGTTGTTGTTGTTGTCGTCGTCGTTGTGTAGTAGTAGTAGTAATAATAATAATAATAATAGCAGTAGTAGTATTTGTTGTTGTCGTTGTCAGCGGACACGTCGCACTGAACGGCGGAGTGGAACCCGAGCCTCGATGCTGATGCTGCTGATGTTGTGTCTCGTAGTAGTTGTACCAGCCATTCGGCGGACTGAGCGCCACGTAGGTGGTCGGCCTGGAACTCTCTGACAGCGGCACTGTTCCATTGCATGCCAAACGAGTCGTGTCCAGCACTGTACAGCAGAAACGCCGCACGAAGACCATACAATAGGGTTAAAAGAATACTCGTAATATGAAACTCATCACAGAGCTACCGAACGTCACCTGCCATATAGGATCACACCGTGTTACCTGCCACCTAACAGATGAACACACAGTAGCCTACTCGATTTACGTACTGCGGCTACGAGTATAGTCTACTCGCAAGCCTCTAATAGACACCTCTGCCATAGCCAAGACAGGGCATCGGCATAAGAAGATAACTCTGACACCTTGTAATAAAAATCCAGAAACAGCTAAACAGTGGTCGGAAAGATAAAGGCCTGAGATCAGAAAAAATAGGAAGGAAGTACTGGTAACTGAAACTAGAAAAAAAACTGAGACTAAAAAAACAGTAAGCAAGTCCAGATATCCATAAAATCATAACCACCCTCCCCACCAACGCGTACAGTGGTCTCGGTGCTATGATCTTACGACTTACGACTTACGCGTGATGCAGCGGTAGCTTGCTTCAAGGTAGGCGGTGAGATCCTTCGGACAGGGATGAACAATGTCGCGTATGGAACTGACGCTAAACTGGCACCAGCGTAATCCGGAGCAGGCTTGGTCTAGCAGGTCAGCCACGTTTGCCGAGCAGCCAAGGTGCCCGTAGTCACGTGTCACGCACCGACCAATCCGCTGTCGTCCGTAGCGCGCCTCGCTGATTACGATCACCTGATTAGCTGAGCACGACGCGTTGAACAGCTCGAACTGGCAGAACTCCATGCCGTCTGCTTCCACACAATAAATAGATATAAACTCAGTGAATAAACATGTAAAACTAGAAAAATACACCGTCCCGGTATACATCGCTTACTTTACATTGTATTGTAGAACATTTTGGTGTTTGTATGCTTTTCTTCCAGTTAGAAACCTGTAGGCCTATGTAAGAGACACACTGACAGTGGCAGACGGACGTACGAACAGACAGACGGGCAAGACTCGTAATCCGGCCTATTAAGACTACCGTATAATAAATACACATTGTAAAACGCCATAATGCTGTGACTTCAAAGGCGCTAATGGTCACAGATTAACCTAGAGAACAGTGTCAAACCGTATTGCCTGTCGGAGAAATTAACCTCAAAGCATACATTAATAACAGCATCCCGAAGTTCGTAGTAGATCGTAGTAAAGTTTTTGTAGTAAGCTGCAGTAGGTCGTAGTAGGTTGTAGTAGTCATTGTAGTAGCTCAAAGTAGGTAGGCTAGTAGTAGGTCGTAGTACCTCGTACTAGGTCGTAGTAGTTTTGTACTAGCTCGTAGGTCGTAGTAAGTCGTAGTGGTTTTTTAGTAGTCCAAATTTTTAACGCCAGTTTTCCGATTTTTGTTAATCTTACATCAGTAGGTTTTTTTCAACATATGCCTAAAAAGAGCGAAATATTCGCAGATTTTTACGGCAACTAAGTGCGCCGAGTCTATCATATTGTCTCAGTTGCGTGCTGTAGAGTAAACCAATAGGCCTACACGGTCGCAGTCTTGTCACGACACAAAATGCTCACACGATTAGTCGCAACTTTGCCGCATTATCGCAAACAAAACCCAGTAACAACGTAAGCAGTTTGACGAATCTGGTTCTAAATCTGTTTGCCACCTTTCGGTGTAACTCACTGCAGCATTGTTTAAATTCCAATGCATGAAATTATCCAATGGATAGATAAACTTCACGCTGCCGCTTTTGATGTGACGTCTGAACTTTCTGACTATTTATATATTAAAATGTTGTAATCACTTAGTGAGTCAAAACACATTTTTGTAGCTTTTACACTTGTTTATGTTCTGCAAACGCAAGTTCAGCCTCAGATGTTCCAATTTGTCCACGGACGGTTTTATTCGTTGATAATCGTCGCAGTTTCTAAAAAAATGCAAATTAGCAGATTACTTTAATCAATGTGTCTACCGGTATTTGCTAGAGGCTAGTTTTGCAACCTTATGCTCATCATAATTCAAATTTAGTAGGGTCCTATTTTTAGTCCGCCCGGAAACGGTAGTTTTCGAAGCGGACTTTGCTGGCATTTATTTTTTTTCTCAGCGCGAGATCTCTGATCGCCGCAAAATTTTGCAGTATAATGGAGAGCGTGTTTGATTAAATAACAAGAGTCCAAAATTGTAAGGGGATCTCTCCGAAAAAAATTTTAAGGGCCAAAAACTTGCAAAATTTGGCCCGATTTCGGACGACTTCAAACTTCGACAGCGAATATCTCCGGAATGAATAAAAATATTCAAAAATGGACAAGTGCATTATCGACCGCGATTCCTCCCGCCTTCGGCGAAAAAAAAGTGCGGTGAACTTCGGTCGACTAATTTCCAAGATCTAATGGTGGAATCATATCCACCCAAATCGACTTTTTCGGAAGACAATATTTCGGCCCCTAGGGGGTGCTGAGCCCCAAATTTTCACACGCGTTAGAGAATGACTAAGTCTTATTAGCGCACCCTTCACCGGGAACGGCAGTTCCCCTTGATTTTTTTTTAAAACGGGTCAGATATATTAGCTTAAAATTTGACATATCCGTGCCTGTAACTTTTTTGCGCACTGGGCCCATGAAGTGGCCTCAGCGCTGGGTGGCCGCTTTTGTGGTCACCCTCCCCGCAGGTAAAGGCCTGTAACTTTTGGGGGTAAAGGGAGTACCCCCATGGAACTTTGCCACATGACAGGCCATATAAGGTTGGCATGATCACTTAGGTCTATTTTTAGGGGTCTGCACCCCAGAAATTAGGGAGGGCCAAGAAGTCAAAAATTTGGCTCGATTTTAGACAATTTTCGACTTTGACCGCGAGTATCTTAGAAATTAATCGAGATATCAAAAATCGGAAACAAATTAATCGACAGCGATCCCTGCTGGGTTCAGTAAAAAATTGGTAAACTTTGGTTCACTAACAAAAAAAAATGCAGGCGCGGATGTTGACCAACACTATAAGCGTGTTCTGCGTATGCTAATGCGTTAGACTTCGGCCACGTGAATTTGCTACCGGGGAATTTTTACCCCTTGAATTAACCCCCCCCAATCGGACTTAGGGTGCCGAGCGGATTCACGTTGGGCTCTGTCCGAAATTTCTAGTTGTCTTAGTTTTTTCTTTGTAAGTCCTTGAGACGTTCTTAGGCTATTTTGCATAAACGGTGCTGCTTCTTGACGCAGTAAATATTGATTTGATTGATCGATCATGTTTGCGAATAGGTTCGTCATCAATACACGACAGCATGGGAAAGACACTCTGCAGTATGATCCAATGCCATCGTTAATTACTACAACCGCGGCGAGTAGCGCTGGCACGGTAGAGTTAGGGGGTTGTCTGAAACTGGGGGGCTTGGGCTTGGGCTTAGGGAGGCTATCTATATGAATAATCAATATTCTTACTACAAAATACCTTCCGCTTTTTCGTTCTTTTCGGCTTGTATTAGAAATTGGGTGCCAAATTGTCAATTGAGACCCGTTTAATATATTATACTAATAATGACTGGCGTCGAGGTGGTTATTGGAAATTGTCTCCCCGAAGTTCATAAAATATTGCCCGATTCTAAGAAATGAGAGAAAAAAATATTCCAATAATGGTCGATGACGCTAGTTGCCATTTGTCTTGTTATACCTCAACACATGCGTCTATCTGGCACCGTTATGGAGATATGGCCGTTTAAAGTTCTTCCAGGAAGGCTCTTCCAGGAACAGAGGCCGGTCGTCGGTCGGTCCTCAATATTACACTGATCTCATATACTCCTCTTCGCTACGTTAGGAACGTAGCGCGCGAGAAGTAAAAAGTACACCGTCACCGTCTTCAACATTTCACGAAATGTTGTCCGATTTTCAGCATTTTTGACATAGGCTGCAAAAATTTCTAAATAAAATTTTCAATAAATTTATCAAGCCTTTTACTACTGCCGTACTTTAGAACGTTCACGCTAATTTTGGGTTTTCTACGTCACTTTGTTCTCAAGTTTAGCAAGCCTATATGTGAGATACGAACAAACGGACGGACAGACAGACGAGCAAGACGCGTAACGCGGCCTATAGAATGGCCGCAAATAATACAATCTACAAAATAAACATAGATAAAAGGGCTATTAGGAATGGAAACGAGATGATTCCGGGCGTCGTATTTGTCTCAGTATCAGCATCGAGGAACGAACACAACTCCTCTATGACAAAACCTCCAACGACAATTCCCCCGCTACAACAAAACCACTTAACTAAAAACTCCTAAAATAACAATAATTAAGACATATGTTTCAGCAGCACGCATACACTGTGAAATTCCCAGTAATTCTCTGTTCCAAGGAACGTCGAAGAGAGACGCAGCATGCAGATGAATTTCATATTGTAACAGTGTGGCTGCGACACATCATCGCTATCATCTTGTTATCTATCATTTCTTCTTGAAAGCGGACGTGTTTCGCCGGCCGGTGGAGAGGGGTTTGGCGAGAAGGGGTGTGGGTGTCGGACACCGCGAACACACATCAGTTGCGTTCTGTCACGCCAGTTGACTGATGTTTTGTACGAGAAGTCTACACTGTAGCCTATATACCGTACGGCTCCATGACTGGTATCAGCTGCGTTACAGACGCGCTGCTGTAAATCCCGCCTGGACTGCAGCTGCTGCAGCACCAGCCAATATCTGATCGTGTAATGATGACACCGGGACGATGGCTTATAAGCCAGTGCAGCTATTGAACCGCTGTGACAACTTGGATATGCTGTGACGAACCGAGAAAATAGCTTATGACGCGGTTACACCAAAACAAAGGAAAACAATTTTACATCCAAAACATTTCATTTTGCAAAAAATGACTACGCTAAACAATTGAAGTTAAAACATTTTAGCACAATAATTGCACGCAACGTGAAAACACGTAAAACAGTTTTAGAGGCGTCAACTTCCCGCCGCTAAACCCTACAATGTTTTTTTTTATTTTGCACAACTGAGAAGATGATCACTAGTTACGCAACGTATACACAACGCAAGTAAACACTCACCGTCAGCGCCTTTGTCCTTGCGTCCGCTGCGTCAAAATATACGCGATAGGCCTAAGCTTCAGTTGCGTCCGTTGTGTTAAATGGAAACAAAGCTTTCGTTTATGACAAAGTTTGGCAACATGTGGTCGACCGACGTCCCGGGAGTAAGACTTAGGCCTAGGCCTCCACTTGGCTTGGCTAGTCTACAATATATCCACTGGTCAATGCGTTGCCATTAGTCGTTGTATAACTAGCAGTTAAACCTGTATACTGAGAGCAAACTCGTGACAAATGAATAAAATCTGACAAAGTTGCCATTAGTAGTCGAGCCTCAGCGTGGATTGGATCACGAGTGCAACAATGCTTCGTCGTTTGCTCGGCGTCCACGTTACGCTTCCGTCCGTCGTCCGTCCGTCTGTCGTCTGTCCTTCTGTCCCACGTGAACTGACTGTGGCGGCGCCTAGCTAATTGTGACACCAGACAGGCGCGGACGACGGACCCTAGAGACTGCGGACTGAAATCCACCGCAAAATAGCGGCGCACAGGTGGTCCGCAGACTTCGAGTATCTGGACGAAGAATGTCTTAACGTTCTATGCACAGTCATTTGTTTCGAAAGTAGCAGGCGTGGCGATGCAGGATCACATCGTTTGGCTTGCTGTTGATTGTTCAAAAGGTAAAGGTGCAGAGCATCACCTGCCATATGGAATCACACTGTGTTAGTCCGACACAGGTGAACGCGTCCCGTTTTTACGCGCGAAAGTAGCTACTGCTTTTGGCGCGTCTTAGCCATCGCAATTCTGTATGTCCGTCTGTCCGTCACACGGGTGGATCAGTCAAAAACGGTGCAAGATAGGATCACCAAATCTTCACCATCGGCTACCTGAAAGATTCTAGTTTCAGGAACCGTAAAGCTTTTCCATAAATTCGAAGGGGATCACCTCGAACGAAGGCGATAAATGAGAGGGGGGTGGTCAAAATTTGCGATTTTTGGCCAATAAGTCGCTGTATCTCAGTAACGGTGCGAGATAGGGCCTAAGTTATTATTAATCACTAATAGGAAGTCGTACGCTGACTCTCGATTGGCGCCAAATTCAATGACCTTGAATGACCTTGAACGCTAAAATAGAAAATTTTATGGATTTTTTGGCGATTTCGGGCTGCGACACAAGTCTATATCATTCACAAAGTGGCGCCACGGAACTATCGTTATGCGGTCCAGATAGAGAACATGGTATTTGTATATTAACTTAGCGTGAACAACCCAATTTTCAGCTAAACTACTGAACCGGAACTGCTATAAGCTTTTGTGCGTCTCGTGAGCATTAGCTCAAATTTTTTGTAACTCCAGCCATGCAGACAGGCCGGTGCTCGATTTACCTACCCCGGAGGATGGGAGGCTAAGTTGACCTTGGTGTTGGCTATATATACCAAGATGGTTTACCTGTCTGCAGACAGTCACCCATCCAAGTAGCAACCACTTGATAGTGTCCCGACCGGGAATCGAACCCACGACCTTTCGATCGTAAGTCCGACACCCCATCGTTACACAGTCCACCAGGCCACCCTGTGACATAAGGCTGTTCGCACATGTAAAGAAAAATAAAATAGAAACAATTTAGTTGTAATTTTAGCCTATTTTCTTTTGTTCAATTTCGCATGTACGGTCTGCCCAAAGCGCTAGCGAGCGCAAGGAAAAAGTCGTTTCCCAGCGAAGTGAAAGTTAAGAATCGGCGCACCTGTAAAACTGAAAATCGTACAACTGTTGCCGCTTAGGATTCACCATCATCATCGACAACCGTGGGCTCAATGCCCGTTGGTGTCTGACGCCATTCTTACTATCGCTGCCCACCGCTGCCTATCTAGGGCAGCGTGGCTTAACTCCTGCAGGGTTGCCCCACAC
>Ga0056128_1002382_pt1 | contig 22207 bp, 11 predicted proteins | sample WorMetLIZISLAND2_FD_71113 | JGI IMG/M metagenome (GOLD analysis project Ga0056128, IMG submission 71113) | Marine gutless worms symbiont microbial communities from Max Planck institute for Marine Microbiology, Germany - Olavius geniculatus... ... | reverse complement strand
CCATTCGGCAAGTAGGCCTAATACGACAAATAACATCAAATGAAGAAGGCTTTAGACTATGTTAGTGATTACCAACTAAAGTCAGCTTGTAAGAACGCCATATGCATAGCCCCATCTAAGATTACCCAAATGATTTTTGCTGTTTTAGAGGACTGATATCATCACATCGTCCTTACACACAGTTGTAAACTGGTAAGTTTTTTTACATATATAAGTTTAATGACGTCATATGCAAACCGTAGACTATGGCGTCGTCTACTATCATCGGCGTCATCTGCCAGTTTGTTGTAGAATTTTTTCTGATCATTCTTGGCACGAGCCTTGAAAACCCCTCTAAGCCTCCGATACTCAGTCTGATCTCTAGAAATCCTTGTAATCCTTTATCCCTCAACGGTCAAACGCCATTAGCAATAAACTGAAAATTAAAACCCGTATAGGATCAGCGCACGGGGCGGCTGCGCTGATAGAGTGATTTTAGTCTTCTTTAACTCTTATGTTTGCTACTGAATCAATAATTACTGACACGTAATATGCATATTGTGACACGATGAATAGCCTACATGAGTGTAAGCCATATCATTATAGGCATACTGCACACGACAACAATAGTTAACCTAACCACGCCACGAGGGCATGAACCGTTTAAGATTTCAGATCACGTTGAGATAATAAAAAGTAACGACAAAGACTGCAATATAATATACTCTTGCAGTAAAAAACTCGCGAAGAGCAAAAGATGATGCATGCACGACCCAAGTAAACACAAACACCTTGACATATTTAGGTATATTATGGATTTAATCAAATTGCTTTGTGGTACAAAAATATAAAGTCACTAATTTACGAACTATGACCGCAATAAACGTTCGTTGATACAGGGAGCGCTGGACTGGGGCTGCGGACGCTACAGACCGTGCTGATACTGGTCAGTTCAATTCATCTGCAACAGCGTCACAGCGACTGGGTTCTTGGAGCTGGTTCACAGTGGCGAGCAAGTACCGGTGGCGATGAGTTGTGTTTGTTGAGTCTAGGTAGGGATGGCCAGGTCGAGTTATGTCTGACGAGGGGTTCTTGGAGGTGGTTTGTGGCCAATGACCGTTGGCGGTGCAAGCGCCGCGTGTGCCGGCACAAAGTGCGGAGTCTGCGAACGGCGCTTTGGCTGTCTAACCGAGGCATGGGGCAAGTGCTGTGTTCAATTTTTCCAACTCAACGGCAAGAGAAGTTTACGGACATACCGGCGCATAGCTGACGACGACGCACCCAACAAGCGATCGACGATTAGGCCTAACAGTCGTCGTGCGGCGGCATTCGCTCAGCTCCTGCACAGAACTCGCCGCAAAGTATGTGAACATCACTGTAGAGGCTAACGTGAAGTTTCCCAACTTTACTGGCGTCGTGTCAGAGGCAGGGGTAGGGCAATTACGCACCTTAAATTTATGGCTGTTGAAAAATTGTCAAAAAATTTCTGAAAGAGCCAAACGTTGAGCTGAAAAACCCATTGTGGCAAAATATAGGGATAAATTAAAAGTCTGATCATCAACAATCTCTTCGTGCCGGAATTTTGCAACTCTTTGTCGGAATTCGGTCGAAAATTTGCAGTGTATGTTCGATAATTGTAACTTTCTGTACTGAATACTTTTCTACTTTACGACACTGCTGGTGCAAAACAATTTTTAAAAATACCTGCTTGAAAATAACGCAGAAAGCAGTACATTTTTGTCCAGCCCAACGATACAGTAAGAAGTTCTGTTACAATCATCCAGTTGTATTTGATACGTCCCGTAGGCTAATATTTACTCGCTCAGATCATCGCACTGTTCAGCGCACTGTTTTTTAAGTCCAAACGTAGACGCGAGAACTTTGCAATGGGTCCAAGAATCCAGCGGGAAACGGCACAAATGTTTATTTAGGTTTTCGACCAACAATGAAAGAATGAACTGCGAAAAGGAAAGACTTAATCGAGTTAGGCTTATATTACAATAGCAGTGTGCTACTGAAACAGCTCTTCAGAATTCTAAACTTGAACATGTTTGACAGCATTCGCTGCAACGTATAAAACTTAACCTATATAGCCTGTTTATAGTTTATCGTTTTACTGCTTTAGTGCAAGATAAAAATCAGTTGGCTTGTGACGCATTAGCTTAGCAAGACCTTAATTTCAAACAGTGCGTCGTTGTGCCACGGCGTGCGCCGTACGTATGGCGGCGTTCAGAGTTCAGCATCTTCAGATGGATATAGGCTATCCCAACAAACAAAAAGCATCGGACCCGCCTCGTGCGCTGGCCTCCTTCAACTTAGAGGTCAGGACTTGGACTGCTAAAATCTACGTTTAATGCTGAAAATTTACACGCATGTTGTATTGGTCTATCTCCAGCCGTTTTGTCGCAATTCACTTTTAAAATATGTGTCGCAGCCAAAAATGGCAAAAAAATTCACTAAAATCCCATATTTTATAGGTTCAAGGTCGTTCAAGGTAATTGATATTGATACCCCTAAATAGTTCGTTACTGTTGCTTTTTATGATAAGCAACATGTATGTGCCTGGATCTAGAACTGTTTTTACGCCAAACGAGCTAATAGTGTTAAAATAATAACTATAGGGGTAGGGGGTACTTCTCTTTCATACTCTCGTTCAAGGGAGACGCCCTCATTCAGCGGCACAAAATTCGTCACCAAAAAACTAGGGGCAGCCCACAGTGAAGATTTCGTGCACCGTTTTGATAAAACTTATAAAACAGCAGTATGACGGACAGACAGACATACAGACAGACGCCTGGGGCACAGCTAAGACGCGCGAAGCATTCTGCTGTCTCGCGTAAAAAGAAAAGAAGAAATTTTAAAGTATAAGCTAAACTATCAGACAATCCGCCAGTCGGCGCTGCCACCTATCGAGTCAGCATACAGCAATCACTCGCAGTTTGCTGATCCAGAGTGAGGAATATGATAGGCCTATACCAAAAAATCCTTCACATTCTCGCGCGTTAAATTTTTTTCTATAAATATGCACGTCATAGCAGCAGCTATACAATAAATGATACAGCTTAAAACCTTTTATTTAAACAACATTGTTATTTTGTCTTTGTGATCTAGGCCTAAATGTAAGCTGCAAGAAAGTCCAACTAACGCTAAGGGAACGCGCGACAGCGGTGCATAAGGTGCATGTATGAAGGCCCACTGTGAAGAACAAAATGTAAGCTCACCCATCCCAGCAATTGACATTTGACACGATGATTTTCATTCATTTATTTACATACGCCAGGGCAGAAACGGTTTCGCGCGGCTGCTGCCGTTTGAGCAGCCGAAAGCGTGCATTTTGAAGGGGTAACTAAGTTTGACGTCCTTGTACGGATGATTCTCGCACCATTTCTGAGATACAGCAATTTATTGACTGAAAATCGCAAATTTTTCCTACCCCCCTCTCATTTAGCGCCCTCGCTCTGGTGACCCCTGTCGAAAAGCTTTGCGGATTCTGAAACTGAAGTCTTTCAGGCAGCAGCTGACGGTGAAAATTTGGTGATCCTATAGCTTTCGCCGTTTTTGACTGATCCACCCGGTTGAGAGACGGACAGACGGACAGACAGAAAAACAACTTCGATGATTATTCAGGCATTGGTCGATGAGTAACGTTTGTTTGTTTCCTGTGCAGACGCTAGACAGATATCTGAGCGCACCTGCGTCTCTCACTGACGTCAAATCGTCATGACAACCGATCAACAAGACAACATCAGCAACTCTGTCGAGTTTCTGCGGCAAAAAGTCTTAATGTGTGATTCATGGTGTTGTGTGCATGCGTGATTGTGATAAAGCATTAAAATTCGTCTTCGTTGTCGTCTTCGTCTTCGCTTTCTTACTGCTTTTATAGCAGTCTGCAAGCGTGAAATATCCTAAAACTACAATAGGGCCTACGTAAAAACAAAACGGTTTATTTTGTTGTAATGTAGTATGCTTGCAGCGTATGGATATATATTTTCACAGTTTTTTTGCACGAATCATCCCAAGACTACTTGACTACGTGTTGAACGGTAAAAATGTTGGAACGTGAAATGCATTTTACACGTGCGGCAAAATGTACCAACTGAAGTTTATGAAAATTGTTTTGCAATCGCTAGAAATTTTGAAGCAAATTCTACACTTTTATTCACTGGTCATAACCACTTAACACTGCGAAAGAACATTTTGGTATCTTTAACTACGACTTTGACCACATCGTCTCATATTCACGCACAACATGCAGAATTGATGCAGAACGAAACGCGCACGGTGTTTGCGCTGCAGTGAAGCATATTGTCATTCCGACGACATGCATGTAATAAACGGTTTGTCAATCACTGAGAGTGTCCACGGCCTACCTTCACACACGTAGGCCCTATTGTTCAGGGCCGGATCATGTCTCCCCGGGCCCTGAGGCTTGAAAGCGAGTGCCGGCCTTTCGTGCTATATTTGCAGTGTTGACTTTAGTTTAGGTCTAGCCTAATTGTACTACTACCTTTTTCGCTTAAACAATAAAGGCAAACAAGGGTGGCGGAACAAATTTTAAAATAAATGTTTAAAATAATTTGCGAGCGAAGCGAGAGGAAAAATTGGAACTGTTGTACGCAGATTTGTTTCAGTCTAAGTTTCAGTCTAGAATTAGAAAAGACCGCAACTCTCTGTCTTGAGCCTCACCAGCCTCATGATTAGTCCGGCCCTAGCCTTATTGATCGGTTCCGCGGCGAGTTGTCCTGTGGCTCCTGCTTGAGTTCAGCGAAGGATTTCGGTTTTGATGAGGAACTCTAAACGAAGGCAAAAATAATTTCAGGGAAAAACTTTACGGGCTCTGCTAATCAAATAACCGCTACACGTTTGATAGCCGCCAATCCGCACTATATCGTGTAGTCTATATGGGGCCTATAATCTATTCGAGCACTTGCACAAACTCACAGGTTGAAACGATGACTAATTTATGTAGCGTATCGGGAAACTTAGGCTCCCTACAGTTGGGAGCACTTTACATCGCGTGACAGTGGTCAACCAAGTCAAGGTAATTAAACCGTTTGGCAGTTCAAAGAATGCAGCAGTTAAACGATCTGACACAGACACTGGTTCAAATAATGAGATCTGGGTACGAGATTCCGAAGACTAGTCAGGTTTTGAGACGTTGGCAAAAGTGATGTGAACTTTGTGTGAGATGCGAACACCAACCAATCGTCGAACAAAACGCTCAGTAAGCTTAAGCACGACAATGTCCATGCTGTTATCTCGCAAGCGGCGATGTACAGTGTAGAGGCTTGCGCCGTCGGCGAGATTCCTAGATTACTGCTGCTGCTGCTTCAGAGACTGATAAAACACTGACCACTGCAACTACATTGAACATTGCATCACGAGATTTCACCATCGATCGACTAACTGCTGCATCTAGTCTAGCTGTCCGTGTGTGTCTGTGAATACACGGCGCAAAGCATGCTGGACATCCTGTTCACCAGTGACTGTAAAATGCAGTCATCAACGTTGTTCTGCTTGCTCTGTGATGCTCAATGAGAGAACAAAATCGATCAACAACTCGCCAAAGGGCAACGACCTCGACCGTATAGCTATGGCAATGGCTCGCTATCAGCGATGGGCAAATTCAGATAACGACGAGATGAAAAACAAAATTCGTATGATTTAACTGCCTCGGCACTCGATTGGACACGGAAATGCTCTAAGGATCTCATTCGGATATACATGTAGTTATTTGCATTATTCGATGTTATGCGTTTTAAGAAAGTTACTAAGTGACACATTGCGAAGTAATGTCTCATTGTCTCTAATAGCGAAATTGCTCTTGATGTCGCGAATGTGCTATTGATTTAGGCCCCATATTAGCCTATTTGTTAAAAAAGTTAGTGTGCCCTTTAAAAGCGAGCTTGAAATTAAACATAGCTTTACTATTTACATAACATAATACGTAATATGCGTAATGTGCAACGAGAAAAAAGGTTGGCGAACCTGTGGCCGCCGCAACAGTAGGATGTAAAATTTATGCTAACCTACTGAAGCTGTTTAGTAATGGCATGTTAAACGACATTTAACAACAACGACAATGCTTAAGTTTGACGTTACTTTTTAAGTAAATAAAATTTCAAAATATTATGACCTGCGGTTTATATGTTTTATTTTGATTGTAGAATGATATTGAAAATCGTTACTTTGCGTTGCCGATACTAGGTTTGTGATTTGCCCATCACTGCTAGTTGTTGAAGTGGTTATATACTGCATTGTATTGGTTCCTGGCAGTGACTTTACGATTGATCGTCTCCACGCTTTCAGTTGCTTTGTCGCAATACATCATTATGACGACATTTGCTGTGAATATGCAGACTAGACTTCGCGCTTCTGGTTTCTGCAGGCCTGGACTTGATTGTGCAACATGCAGCGCAATTGCTGATTGCGATGAAGGCATTTTCCACGAATTTTGAAGTCCTTTTTTATAACAATTGTACTTTAACAGTTTATAGTTTATAATTTTAAATTAAAATTTTCAATTTAACGATAATCCACGGTGTTGTCACCACGCCGCCATTTTGCAAGCAATCTTTGCAAACATAAATGCACCATAATTATTAAAATAGCCTTTAATTAGGTATATTCTCAAGACATTCTATTAAAACTAGGTTTTAAATAGCAAACACTCCTTACTTCCTCTCATAACAGATGTCAAATAAACGTAGCCTACGCCATTAATAATAGCCTACTGCCACTACTACGACATAGGTGAATAGCTGCATAGAGACTTATTTGATCACCAAAAAGCTGAAGAAACATAATTAAATCGCCCAAAGTTTGCACTAGTGCTGTTTTCACAGCTTTCGGCTGCAGTCGTGCGTCATTTAGCAAACGATGGTGTAGCCTGTGCGGCTTGAGCGTAGTTCAAGTATATTACAGCACTGTCTGGATTGGTATAAGCTCGAACTGCGCGCTTGCTTACCCACTCCAGCAGTGCTGTAACTAATACAGAAAGTAAATGCATGGCTACAATCGGTCGACTGTGCGAGTATGAACGTGATTGGAAAGACAATGACACTGCGGCTCTCTGGTGACACGGTGACTGTCTCGTTTGAGGCTGAGCCGTTGACATACGTACGTAGCAATGCACTTAGCCAAATGCAGCTTTCATCTCGTTATAAAACACAGCACAGATGCTTCAGTGTACAACTTTAATGTAACTTATGCTTATTCATTGGATCATAATATCAATCGTTTAAACTGCGTATTTAGGCTGACAAAAAGCATAAGGCTGCCCGGTCCGCACATATGAAATAAAACAGATGGTGAAGGTAAACGTGAAGGAAGGTAAACTCCCGTAGTTGTTATAGCATTTCTTACATGATATGGACTCAAGACGAAAAGAGCTTTACAATTTCAGAAGTGGCAGCTGATTGGCATGAGCTAATGATACCGCAGCGCACTATGCGGCCATACATTGCCCGCGTCGGCAAACGGTTTGCAGCAAGCAGACATACAACCGCTCCAATCAGCCACACTGGTCTTCACCACGTAGCCCGTTGGTTACTACTCACTTTTCATCCCATGGAGGGTAGGAGCTGGAGGCTGAGTTGGCCTAAGCACATGGTAGGTTATCAACTTGCTCAAGGTTGCTTGCAAATGACCGGCAGTAAAAATCGAACCATAACCTGAAAGTTACGAGTTAATACCAACTACTAAACCACTTGTACTTACACAGGCAGGTAAGTGTAAACAACATGCCCAGAGTTGTTACTTGGTAGCGCACCGGCTGAGAACTGAACCGCGGACCTCTCGGTCTCGAATCCAACGCCTTGACCGCTGAGCCACCAAGCCGCCTTAGCCTATAAAACTGACAATTCTGCCTACAATTCTGTTTTAGCAAGCTATTGTAGCAATACTTTTCAAGTGTAACGTGGGATTTAAAAAAACTCAAATACAGATGTTTTCGGAGAGTGTAACCAGTAAAAATAATTTTCTTAAAATCGGTTAATAATTTGGCGAATTTGTGAAAAGTTTTGAATTTTCAACTCGCAGTGTGAATTCGTTGTTTTTATGGCACGCTTATTTCCCTTAGGCCTACATGTAGGCCTATAGAGCAACACTCTCTCTTTGGAAGCATTTAGACTTACGGTCTCAAGACCTTATCAAAATTTACTTTAAACTTTTTTAGGTTGAAAGGAGAATAATTAGAGGGATAAAGGCCCCTATGATAAGTGGTTACAGCCGCAATTCAATTTAGCACGAGAGCGGAATACTTCCCTCCCTGGCATTTACCACCACCGTCTCATTCATTGGTCAATCGTGCGAGACTGCTAGCGTGTCACTCTCTCATAGAGTTGTGCCGTCTGATTATATGCAATATTCGAACATATAATAATCGATTGTTTTAATTCAAACAGCATAGCCATTGAAAATAATTTACTTTGCTGATAACGCGGAAAATAAATAGCATAAATGATGGTTGTTGTTCTTAATATTTCGATCCCAGCGTAGCAGTAACGTAGTTTAGCGGTCGTCATTTTCAACGTGCAGGGATAATTGCTGCAGTAACTGTCTAGTGAATTGAGTGACGCAAAGATTTTATCGTACGTGTGTCATACAAAAACATTTAATAATAGCTGAAATTTTTGTTTATTTTGTTTTTAGACTTGTATGGTGTATATGGTGACAACATTATTTTTTGCTTGTTACTTTTATTAGCTATTTAGTTTAATTTTTACTCATATTTATAATGTTGTCTTGAGTAGTTTGCTTTATTTATCATTTGTGTATTTTTGTGATGTACGCTTTTAATGAATAATACGAATTACTACGTTAAGATAGTGTAATCGAATATTCGAGAGAAACAGCGAGTCACTATACCACCTACGACATGCCGATGTGCAGTGTGCATCGATTTCAGTGGTGCTATAATGTAGCTGACGACACATTCAGCGTTTATAACGCCGACATTTGACAGACATAACATTTACAGCATTGCATCATCATTATTATCAGCAGCAGCAGCAGCAGTTGTTGCAAGTCAACCCGTCATCGTATCCGGTAGGCCTAATTGATCACGTAAGTAATATGCCTACGATTTATGGTTGTTTGTTAGCAGCGTTTCATTATGTACGGATAGTTTTTGACTTTTGCCATAAAACACCACGAGAAAGATTTGTGTTAGATAATTAAAATAAAGACATTGCTGATTTCTTGGCCTTGATGATTAGCGGCGCCATGGCAGCTGGAGACAAAAAGAGAAGGTCAATCTGCTTACCCTAAATTTTTGGCTGACGAAAAAAATGTCGCGCAATCTTCTTGTCGGAAAACGTTACTATCATCCAAAAATGACAAATTTGAAGCTAAAAATTTCATTTAAAAAAATTTAAAACAAAATTGGAATTGTCAGCACCCGTAATATTTTCTTCAGAGAATTTGCTACTATCTGTTGAAATTTTGTCGAAGATTTGCAGTGTCTGTCGGAAAACGGCAATTTCCTTCCCTGCCTACTTCTTTAAACCCACAATTCCGCTGTTGCTGATATTGATCCATAAAGCTTCTGCGTGTGCGCAGAATCACAGAGAAGACATGAGACACGAATAGTCATCCTGGAGACATATACTGCTCTGTTTTACGATGATAAGCAACAACTCACTACGACAAACTATGCCAATGTCTCGGCATCAATCAATCAATCCGTCCACGAGCCAGCGACACAGTTCGAGATAGTGGCTAAATGCCGTTGACTGCTTCACGATTTAAGCAAGACTTGAAGTTATCACCGACGGAATCATGACGGCAAAAAGTAAACTGTCCGAAGAACCAGACGACGGCGACTTATCTTCACGGCTGCCTGACGAAGTACTGGAGGCGATGTTTCTGCTGAGTAGCGCTGCGGTCGGGTTTTTCCTCAACGTTATCGTCATCACGTGCCTCATGAGCCGTGCGCGTTCACTTCGCACAATCAGCAGCATCTTCGTGTTGCACGGGTGTCTGCTGGACGCCGTCAAATGTCTCTACTCGGTCCCGTTCGCTACCAGTCTACTGCGTCGAGGTCCGCCCAACAGCTGCGCAGTTCTTGGAGGGTCTTTCGTCTTACTGGTCACAGCCTCGGCGGTCAACATAGTCGCTACAGTCTGCAGTGAAACTTACAGCTTTAGGTGAATTATTTATTGCACACATAATTTTGCAGCAACATCTGCGTGAATTGAAACCGCACACATTATAATAATAATCGCCGTTTAATAAAACTTTTCAATTAAGGCCTAGTGACGAAAAGATTGTATCGTAGGGTTATACAGTGACATTCACTATAAACTGAAATTTTTGTTTATGCTGTTTTTAGAGTTGTGTACTGATTGCTTTTGCTAGTGTTTTTTCTCATATATGCTAAGACTTTTATTTGCTTTTCGTCCGTTTTTACATTTGATCCGTTGTCTAAGTTGCGTTTGTCACCTATTTAATAAACAAATATGTACACGCTTAGACTGCGTAAGCACAATTTCGTTTTGCCTGAATGTCGTAGCCTGTTAAAATGCATAGGCATTCGTTTCTTGTCAGTTATGGCTTGTACACATTTATTTGGCGGTTTTGCATTTTTTGATGTAGTGTGCATTGCGTGTATTTGTTACATTTATTAAAAACTACTTACTTATTACTCACTTACTTACTTACGTATGCATCCAGTGAGCAGAACGTGGGCATCGAGCGGCGTACGAGCGTCTGCTGTGTGCTGTTCGGCGTCACCATTGTCTACATCGCCAGCATCATCATTCACTTCGAGTAGCCCCGCCCCGCCTTTGACGTCATCACGTGTGACGTTAGCTCGTGACGTCATGTTGCGCGACGTCATCATTCACCTCGGCCCGACCATCATCGGCGGCTACTTCGACTACAACGAACAGATCGGTAACTGCATCTTCGTCTACGTCACGCTATGATGACGTCACGCTCTGTGACGTCACGCCATATGACGTCACGCACAGCTGTTGCATCTTTGTCTACGGCACAGTTAAGAGCTACGTCGTGCACTGCATGTGGATCGCCGTCATGACGGTCGTCATAGCCAGCGCCGTCTACTACATTGGTGTGTTCTATCGCCACCTTCAGTCAGCGTCCACGCGCACAGACAAGCATACAGAAAGACAGAGGGAGAGAGAGAGAGAGAGAGAGAGAGAGAGAGAGAGATAGAGATAGAGTCTGACGAGTTCGGACGTGTATAACGTGCTTGGACGTGTTTGGACTTGTCTGAACATGTCTGAACATGTTTGGACGTGTTTGTGTGCAGTCAGCGTCCACTCATCGCGTAGCGTCGCTGCTTCGCGCGGTGTTTCGCCGGCGCCGGCGCAGTGCCAACTTAACAACTACCAGTGACGTCATCGCCAGAACGGTGACATCACGATCGGTACGCAACTCGCTTAGTCGCAGTCGCGCTCTCATTCTGATGACGTCACTGTTCGTCGTGTGCTGGTATCCGCTGTACGTTTTGACGTTGGTCGACCCAAAGTTCCAGCAGCCGACTAAGCTCTACAAAGTGCTGACTTTGGTTGCGTGGTCGAACGCTACGCTCAATCCGCTAGTTCTGCTCATGTTTGACCACCACGTCGGTGCCACGTGCCGCTGCACCGCCGCCGGGTCGAGACTGGGTCAGGTCACCGGGTCACCGCGGGGTCACCACGAGACGCACTCGGGACGTCGCCAGTCGGTCTATGAGAGGGTCGGTAGTCGCCTGTGCAGCGAGGGTCAGAACGTGATGTCGGTACGGCATGCCAACGGCCTGCTGTCCAGAGACGACTCTGTACGCGACTTGACGGAACACAAACAAGTGCCCGATGATGTACTGACTCATCCGTGACAATGGTGCAAAGTTAACTGCCGCTTTCTCGTTCTTAACTGACCGCTTATACCTTTAGCTAATAGGCCTACCTTAGTTCGTCCCGCATTCTAGTTGGACACATTGGACCGCACGTTGACGCCATCATGTTTATTTGCTTATACTACGACACTTGCTAGTTTTCTATCATCATTATCATCTCTCTTTAATAACAGATTGACAAAACGCATCCATACATAGCGTACAAAATGACATAAAAATCTGATAAATGTCGTTGAATAGAACTTTACATATGGTTACTACTGTAGTGTGGCTGTTAGGCGAAAGGTGTTGACAAAGAGCACTGAGCTAATAAATGTTTTAAACAACATTCTATTTATATAATATCTACTATCAGTCTTGACAGTTAATGAGAAAGAATGACTCCGTGGTCGGAGATTGTGTTTTTTTCAGGTAAAAGTTTGTACAGAACGTGATGTGGGTTGAACTGTATTTTTGCAAATAAGTTGTCGTCCAACCAATTGAGAAAATGAAGGATCGTCAGCCGAGTATAAGCCGGAGCGTACCGCACGCCGTAATGATGGTGGTTCACCATTCTGGTGGTGTACGTTTATATTTATCATTCATCTATGCACGACTGTACATTTAAAACCGCTCTACGTAAAATGCACGGTTCACACAGACGTTGGCGCTTGCCTTGAGTTTGTTGACGATTTTTCACTTCCAAGCGCAGTTAGTGACACTGTGTGTAAACGATTTGGTGCAAGGTCATGACAGTTGACGAAAAACGAATAAATGACACGATATCATTATCGATATCATTTTATTTGTTAAAATAAGTAAAAAGAAAACATTTGAACCTAACCTTGCAAGAGTCTGTTGGCAAGACAGCAGACGACATCCAAAAAAACGTATTGTCGAAACCGTTTAATTACTTAACTACATGCAGAACTATAAATACATTCGCTAGCAGCTGTCGACGGCCGAAATATAAAAAAGTAAAAATAACGGCTTTTGTCATCGTTTAGTTTCCGAGCTTCTACTAAAGCGATTAAGCCCAAAGTTGACAAACTGCCTAGACGAATAACATTCAAACAGCAAATCTTGTCAACCGACTGTGCGTTGTAAAAATATATTTCGATGAATAAGTTTCGGTGGCGTCCTGGTTTTAGTGACCTCATCATTTGGACTGCTTGCCATGAAAAGGTAATACAGGGTTCGCCGCTAGCGGCTTAGATTAAAACGGTTAGTTATAGGGCGTTTACACGACGAAGCAAACATGAAGCAAGTATGAAGCAAATGTATTGAATATACACGTGCACGACGTGCGCATCAAGTTTGCTTCATGTTTGCTTCATCGTGTAAACACCCCTTTAGCTAGCCAGCCAGCAGTACGTTGCAACAGTCAAACCACTGCGATTGGTGAATGGTCACTAGACCGAAGGGGCACTAGTCGAAATTGGAAACTCGGTCCGACACAACCAGGGACCGCAATAACCAAGGGTCGCCGTGGCAAAGGTCCGCCAAAGCCAAAGATGCAATTTATTTCTATTCCCGACAATATCGCTGACCCTATGCTTATCCCGAACCCTTGCGCTGTTCGGACTAGAGCCCCTTCGGACTAGTGACAGTTTGCTCGGTCGGTCGCTATACGCCGAAGCCGTTGACGTCAGCAGTACAAAATTCATCATCAACATCATCATTGACATCGTCATCATTGTTATCGTTGTCGAAGTCATTATCGTCCCCGGCAGCAGCAGCAGCAGCAGCCGAGGTAGGACTGAGGTCGCGTGTCGTTATCTGACACTTGTACGGTCCCTCGTTCACCAACACGATGTCGACGACCAACATGCCATCGGGCTCTAGTTTGTGCTCAACGCGCTCGACGTTTGCGAACTCCGGCAGCTTCAGTTCCTTCCTCAGCTGACGCTGCGTTACCTACATGTATACACAACCCACCCCACAATACCACCGTCAAGCATCGTTCAAGAACTTGTGACTTTCGCTTTTAAAATTCGACGATTTTTGCACACTTTTTCGTAGTGTGTTTGCCAGTCTGTCTGTCTGTCTGTCACACTAGCGTAGCCAGGGAGGGGGGCACTAGGGGCACGTGCCGCCTTCGAAGCCTACACAGTTATTTAAAATAGTGCCAAAAATGCACCAAAACACTTCATTTTCACACAAAATGTCAGAAAATTTTCTGCGGAGGGGTACAGTTCCTACCCAGACTCTTCCCCTGGTGAGTAGGGGACATCCCTTCCACAGCCCACACCCTTCTCAAGTGCCCTCCTACATACAGATTCTCGCTACACCACTAATTTGTCATCTGTCACATTCATGCCCCTACTTAAATCATTTAACGAATTTAGATGCCCCTTCTTTGGTACACTTGTGAAATCCAATGGCACAATATATTGCATGACAATCTCTGGGAAACCCCAAAGGGAAGGAAAGATTTAAGGGTCTTACCCCCAGTCAGGTCAAAAACGTGCAATTACAAATCGTTCCTTACGTTTGGTGAATACAAACGATAAGTTTGGTGGACTTGCGAAAACGATTCCGTCTTTTGCAAAAGAGGTAGTTTGGGGCGTAACAGTGAGGGTGTCGGACTCGAGAAAGATCAGGAGTTCGACTCTCGGTCTGCTTGCTATCAAGTGGTTACTATTTGGATGGGTGATTGTCTGCAGACAGCTAAACCATCTAGATATATAACCAACACCAAGGTCAACTCAGCCTTCCATCCCTCCGGGGTAGGTAAATCGAGTACCGGCTTGTCTGGCTGTGGTTAACGCGGGTTCACCCGTGTCAGGTGGTAAGTAACACTGTGTGATCCTATATGGCAGGTGACACCGTAGCTCTGTTTTGATTTTCCTGTTAAGAGCTATACACTACCTTTACTTTCAACTTGTTCTTGCAATCTTACCTGCGAGCCGTATAGTCCGATCTCGGCGTCGTACCCGGCACATATGGACAGAGTTCGTCCGTTGCGTTCTACGCGGATGTCATCAGACGTAAAGTCAGGACCGAGCATAAAAGACATCCGTATACGCCGACTCCCACCTTCACAAATAGTGATGGGCAACTAACTGTAAACAATTAATTAAACTGTAAGTAAATTTCAACTACAAAAAAATTAATTAAACTATTAGCTAGCAACTACTGTGGCAATATGGTTAACCAAACTAACAATTTTTACTTAAACTTCCTTCCAACTATATGTTCAACTATTTTAGGAATACATTGGTGCAAAGATGTCAATAAATGCGACAACACATTAAAATTTGTCGACATCAAATACTGTTAATATTGGCTACAAAAGATAAAAACTAAACATTTTGAACACTTGAATAGTTAGATACATAAATATAGAAATCATTGTCAAAATTTACGAATTGACGTAAATTAATTTGTTTTAGTAAGTTTTGAAAGAAATTAATTAATTTATTAGTTAATAGTTAATAACTTTTTAGTTGACTTTTTCCATCACTGTATCATACTGCATGACTTCTAACAACGTGTTGTCTTGTTTTGCTATTTTGCTATGAATTGGGGGAAATTACTGTACGCGGTACTGCAACCACATTATTTTATTGCATTGAAATTTGAAACTAGTATGGCCCTAACTTAGGCTAGTCCGTTATTATTGGATAGACAGGGATGCTGCTGTTTATGTAATCTAAAGCAAAAACACACTGCAAGTTTGGATGGACTCCACATTTTCCAAATTCGGACTCCGCGTTTTTTTGCTTGTACTCTACACATGTTGGTCAGACTCCACCCTTGAAATAGTGCCCATCACTGACCTTCATCGGTGACGGGCACGACGCTTGGTCCTACGGGTCGGCGCTGTGGCGGCATGTGAAACGGCATGTCGACGTAGAGGATTCCGTCGTCAGTCAGCTGACAGTGCATCAGCTTGTGGTCGACGTGCTTTGGCAGATCCAGCTTGCGTATCATCGTCTTCTTGAACACGGCGCTTTCACGGTCGTCCAAGCACTGGGCTATTAGCACTAGCTGACCGCCGTCCACGCTCAGCTGTACCTAGGACACCATCATAACAACATGTAGTATGTGTATTTTCCTCGTAAATGCAGTTAGTGGCGTGGCGTAGCGGCATACAACGCGTTGCGTCCGATCAACGACGGTCGGGTTAGTAATTGAATGGCTGACTGTCTTTGGACAGGTAAACCATCTTGGTAAATAACCAACACCAAGGTCAACTCAACCTACCATCCCTGCTGGGTATAGGCAAATCGAGGAGGCTCGGGTTAGAACGGGGCGCGTTCACCTGTGTCGGGTGGCAACTGGCAGGTAACACTGTGTGATCCCATACGGCAGGTGACGTTCCGTAGCTCTGAGATGGATTTTCTATGAAGAGCTATATCATTTAACCATAACCTCTAAAATGCGTATTGGTTGATTGATTGATTTCTGCACTGACTGACCTCGTCCGGTTTGAAGTGATGTACGTCGAATGACGCTTTGAGGATGGGCATTCCGTCGCGGTCCTCGATGAACGCCGTGTCCACAGGCTCGTCCACGCCTTCTTCACGCTGCTCTTCGGTTGACTTCAGCACCAGGAATTCACTCATCTGATCCAGCTCCTCCTGTGTTTTATACACCACGACGTTTTGTTTTCACACCGCGCATGGATATTGCCATAATACCTATTCGCTGTACACTTTTATGGGGCTATACGATAACGATTGTAGGCCTAAGGGCCGTTTATAGGTAAAAATTTTATACGAGGGTGTTTCTGTCGAAAATTTTCTAAGTTCATTTTTGGACCAAATGTTTGACTCAGGGGAAATTCGTCAATTTGTCATATTAATTTCAAATCTTTTAGCTACTTAATACCTCGTTTACACGATCGAGCAAACATCGAGCAAACGTCGAGCAAATGTATTCAAAATACACGTGGTAATTGCTTGACGTCTGTTCGACGTCTACTCGATCGTGTAAACGGAGTATAACTAATCTGACAGTGTTCGACATGATCGCTCTTCGCTGCAGCGATCGAGACACCACGACAGAGCAAATATTTTATAATGCTCCACTTTTACACGCCGCCCTGTATAAAATCTACAGACGAATAATACAACCAGTGCACTTATTTGATTTTTCTGATTTCGTCACGGTCCTTGTGTCACATCACCAATAACCTCCATCCGCAACTGAAATTAAAAAATTGTGTACGAAAACCAACGCTGGAAATTAAGAGCAAAAAAGAATTCCCGTGTTTCGGGTTGCCGTCGTCCCTAATAAAAATTTTCGTCCCCAAAATCTTTGTAAAACCCACAAAATGTGGGTGTGCTTTTTTGCTTTTATAGTTGAAATTTAATTTTAACACTGTTTAAATCCAGTCTGTTATGTTGCAGTAATTTTTTTTACTATAGGATAGTTCTCGTGAATACTATTTAGCGTGTCAATTTGTTTTTATGAGCTGACGGCAATGTGACGGCATGCCATATTACTAGATCAAGATAAAAAAAATTAAAAATCCGCCCAGGTCCCCACTTTTTCGACGGTTGCAACAAGAAGCGCAGAAAGTTTTAGGCCTTACCTGCCACTCGTGTTTTCTGGCCTCAAATTCTTCGTCGTCTTCCAGTGAAGACATGCCCGCTCCGCCGCCGTTCATCTTGATGTGAGGCGGAGTTTTAATCTTATTTTTGGTCGCCGACAGAAACTTCTTGAACACCGCCTATATTCACGCACGCATACATACAGAATGTGCTTTGGCAGAGTAGCACTTGGTTAGCGCGTCCGACTTGCTATCAACAGGTGGCACGTTCAAATTCCGCTCGCGTCGCTGCTGCCAAGGCAAGTTGCCCTCTCACATGTGCTTCTGTCACAAAAGTGTACAAATTGGCACTGGTGTATAATTCACACTCAGCTCGTCTTGGTACTGTTTTTTCAAACTGCAGTCGTGCGTCATAAAGCAAACGATTGCATAATCTTAATACCCCGTTTACATGATCAAGCAAACATCGGGCAACATCGAGCAAACATCCAGCAAATGCATTTAAAATACACGTGCACGACGTGTGCTCTAATTGCTCGATATTTGCTCGATGTTTGCTTGATAATTGCTTGATCGTGTAAACGGGGTATTACGATCTGAGCACAGTTTAAATACCGTACTGTCCAGAGCGGTAATTAAACTCGTACAGCGTAATCGCTTAACCACTCCAGCAGTGCAGTATCTTGGCTCCAGCTCACTATCAGTTCAAGACCTACGACTGAAACTAAGTAACGCACATCTGTAAGTCACAGGGCTGCGACTGGAAGCTTTATCCATCCACGCTTACACGCCAAACGCGTTGCTACATTCTTCGACGAAACGTGCGTCGGTTGCCGGTGTTGCGGTGCTCACTGAACGATACACTGATGTTACATGCCGACGATTGGCGCCGACGAAAGATCAAAAACTAACACGACCTGCTGTGTGATATGCGATTTCTTCAAGACTGTCTCTATAAATCTTTCGCGAAGTACAGCCAAAAACATTGCAATAATTGTGTGCATGACTGGAAATGACAGTCAGTGACAGACAGACAATGGGACAGCAGTAGGCCTATAGCATTAATGATTTTAATTAACAAGTAACCACTTAAGCCGATGACTTTTGGGCTTCGTAGTCCGTTGGCAAAGTTGGTCGTTGTTACTCCGAGGGAAGATTAACCGAAATGCATGACTGTTTAGCGCTAAATAAGTAAATTATAGAAGACGGCGTTGTGCCATCACCTTGAAGCCATAGTTGTTGCAGGGAGCCTTGACTTTGCACTTCGTGGCCTTGTCGAAATCAACTGGTAGTTTAGCCTCATGCCGAAACATCTTGACTCCGGACCCGCGGGGAGGAGAAAGATTGTGATAAATCTATCAACTACCACCACCACTGCTGCTGCTGCTGACGCTGTGGTCAATCAATGTTTATCATCACGGCTCACGTCACGAAGGTCGTTCGGTCGACTTCGTTTGTGACGAATCGTTTTCATCGTCAGGCCGCCATAAAATCCAGTTCTACTTGTTTCGATCTGTCGTATACGTAAACTATTTTTTGGAACAACGAGTCGCAGAAGAAGTTGTATACAACACTATTGACGTGTCAAGATGTTATAGATTTTTACAAAATGTCCCGCCGCGCTTTAAGAGCACCAAATTCTATCAGGCAGGGTATATGCATTTCCACTCGCACTCCCAGATTATGACTAAGTTTCTGGACAAGTGGGATATAGTCAAAAGCAATCAATTAATGATCACTATAAACAGCCAAAAAAAATTTTTAAAGTTCATCGTTTATTTGTAATAATGCGAAATAGCAATACCTTACTACAATTTGCTAGACGCCAGCACTGTAAAGGCTAAGCCGACGATGTTCGCGATAGGCCTAAGCTTGAATTCGGAAGGCCGCGCAGTGGCGTCATTTCAGTAAATCATTGAGGGAGAGGGGGTCTCTGTCTATGTGCATGAATAACGTATTGTTCTTGCAGCAGTAACACTGTTTTAAATGTATGATTTACATAAAAAAATTAAAATCCTAAATCCATCGGGGGTCCGTAGACCCCTCCACCCCCGCCCCTAAATAACGCCCTTAAGTCTTAGTTGCAGTTTAATTAGCACTATGTAACAAATTAGGTATCTCGGCAAAATTTTGTGCACGTCAAGTGTTCGCACCTATTACCGTAGGCCTTTGTAAGATAATGCTTTAACAGCGACGGACCTTTTGTTGTGCTTTGCGTGTGCAATACAAAACGGACATCCGCATGTATGATTTCATTATGCAATCGTACTGATAAGATGCAATATGCATCTTGTCCGTGCGTCTGTCTGTGCGTCTGTCTCGTACGGCCTAATTTTAGAATTTAAAGGTGTAGAAAAAATGATGTCAACTTTTCCCAGGAAAGTAAGTAAACTGTGTGCTAATTTCGAGTCAAAAGCAGTCAAAGATGTGCGCGTTGCAAGGCCCGGTTATACGCGAACGGACCGACATATTCTTCTAATTTTATTAATAACATCTGTGGGGCTTAAATTCGCGATTCGCCCATGCGGTGAATGCGTCAAGTGCAACAATGTGTCTGTCACATAACATATTCATGTAATAGCTACTGGAATGCGAACATAACTTACCATAGTGGCATAAACCCGGCAAACTGGCTATATATACAGTACTCGTAATTGCGGTCGACTAATGACGTGCAATCACAGCGATGCTCAGCGTGTAGATCAAGTTGCTGTGACTGAGTGCAGCAGCCAGACATTTACGTTATCATCATAATCATCATCATCAGCAGCAGCAGCAGCAACGTTCAATCAACTTCGATTACATTGCCGTCCAATCAGACCGGCGTCTGTCTATATAGACTGTATGGGCGGCATATATCTCTCCGCTCGCTCGCATCCAGCTGAACGGCTGTAGTTCGACTGCAGCTGCAGCTGTTTGCAATGCCGGCCACGTCTTGACCGACCCAACTAACGTAGACCTATCTATCTCTGAGTGACCACTGCAGCGCCATACCTGCTACAGCCGCAAGTCATCGCTATCATAGCTTTGTTGAGTCTTTTTCTGTCGTACTCGTACCACTATAGAGTTGGTATGCAGTAGAAACGCAACATTTCGCAATGGAAGTTCGAACTTCGATCTTCTCTTTTACTCTCTCTCTCTCCCTTTCCTTCTCACGTCTTTCCGTCCTCTGCTTTGCCCTTGTCGCTTCCCATCATTTAGGTAGAGAATTTGTGAAAGCGCTGTGAGCGCATATCATACGACACACAAAGAAGGTCATCACTGAAAAGTCGAAGAGAAAGCACACAAAACTTTCAGTCAGAATAGGGCTGGCGTGGCTGCTTTCTGCAGAAAATGTGTTCAGACGTTGAAATTGTTGCAACTAATAGGAGTTGCATATAAGCTACGGTGCGCGCTTTCGAATTATAGCGAAATCAACGACCTTGGATGACATTGAACGCCCACTATGCATTCTACTGCACAAAAGCGTGTGCCAGAAAAAATGAATAAAAATAGATCCACGTGCGCTAATAGTGGCCGAAATGTAGACCATGGATGTTTCTTTGCAGTCTCAGGCATCAAAATAAATGCTGCATTGCGCGGTTTCGCTGCGACAAAAGGGTTTTCTTGTATGTGCATGCCCCCAAGGGAGTCAAGAACTGTAGGCCTATACTGACGAATCATTTCGCTAAACCACATGATCTGCAGACCGTTCTGTACCACGAGAGACAGTGTGCGTAGGTGTGCATCATTCTGGACGTCTGCTTCCCAATCTTTCGTCGACCATCGTCCATCGTCGTTCATTGTACCTCGGCATACTTATGGGGTGTTTACACGATCCAGCAAACGTCCAGCAAACTTCCAGCAAATGTATTCAAAATACACGTGAATTGCTGGACGTTTGCTGGAAGTTTGCTGGATGTTTGCTGGATCGTGTAAACAAGCCATTAATCGGCCCAATGATCAATCATCCGTCCATCCACACCGTCTATTGCTCTGTCTCTCCATGTCTCCCTAGATGCCTGCTCTCTCACTTTCTCTTTCTCTCGCTGAGTGTATGTTAGCTGGAAACGAGTGCTGTCCATCATCGTTGTTTTCATCGTTGTCACATTCCACGCGTTCTGATCATTCTTCCTACTCTTTCCACAAAGCACAAATTAGGCCTACACGCGACGACGCGAAGTTAGGCGAATATTCAGTCGATGAGCTGCGACTTGAGTGGTCGCTAAATCGTTGCGTGATCCCAGGTCAACGGAGCTAAATCAGTCCCTTTCTTTTCATTCCTTTACTCTGTCGTCTCGTGTCTTCTCTTTTTTCTTTCATATAAATGCGTGCTTAAAACCGTCATTAAGGATTATGGAATATTTGTGTCGTAAATTAACAATTTGGAGTTGCCTTGCGGCGAAAGTTTTTTTTGCACCCTGCATGTGTAAGATCGATATTTAATACCCACAGGATGCGCCAAATAAACGTAATCATCTAAAGTTGTTTGCCATTTTTAGACCACAGCTTAAAATTTTAACGCGAATTTTGACACACATGTATATTATCTGTTTATTAACCTGCACATGCTGAGCGACATTTGGTATTGTTTTGGTGTTGCAAAGTTACAGAACTTTTTTGTAAGATAACTTGACAACGTCGTGATTAGAGATGACCATGGGAATGGGATTCCCAATGGGAATGGGAATCCCACGGGAATCCCATGGGAATGGGAACTGATGACAAAATTGGGAAGGGGAATGGGAGGGAATGGGAAACAACCTGTATGGGAATGGGAATGGCTTTTATTCCCATGGGAATAAATTCCCATTGGCTGATGCAGTATTTGGTTTATGCAATAGTAACATACAGTTTATTGTATAATACTGGTAGCGTGTGAATGGGGTGATAGCCTACGGTAATCC
>Ga0056128_1002379_pt1 | contig 22214 bp, 20 predicted proteins | sample WorMetLIZISLAND2_FD_71113 | JGI IMG/M metagenome (GOLD analysis project Ga0056128, IMG submission 71113) | Marine gutless worms symbiont microbial communities from Max Planck institute for Marine Microbiology, Germany - Olavius geniculatus... ... | reverse complement strand
CTCGCCATGGCCCCCTTTGCCAAATCCTAAATACGCCACTGGGTGTTGTGATGTTCTGTTAACTTAATAGCCTTAGCTGAAACACAAAAGCATAAACAGCAACTAGCGTCGGTTGACTTGTTCGTCAAACAATGTTCTCCATTTAGCTTAAAGAGTTTTTTGAAATACAGGTCAACCCGGTTAATCGCATACCGCTTAATTGCATATCCCATTTATTTGCATAGAATGCCAGATGACAAAACCAAAAAGCATCCTTTCTGGGCAAAATACGCCCGCTGAATTGCATAATCCCGTGTATTTGAATACTCATAAGCAAAAACATTTTCACTTAATCGCATAATTCAGCTGTTCAGACCGACACTAGCCAGACATTGCCTCCTACAGAGTTGGTCAGCTGTGAACAGTCGACTCATTTTCTCATGATGCCGGACTTAATGAGCTTATAAGAGACGACACTGATGCAGGGAGAAGGCTGAATGGAGGCAGGCAACCAAGCTAGAGCAGTGGGGGGGGCAGGAGAGAGGTACAGGTAGACAGCAGACCTGGGCACCCAGCCGGACACCGGGGTCATGTTCTCTGGCTTTAGTGGGTCATGCATCAGTTCAGCCAACTTCAGTGTCTTGATTTTTTTGCCTGTTATGAACTTGAAAATGTGGTGCATTCGCGTGTAGCTAGTGTTCATCGTCAGACGAAAATGCACGATTTATTCACTGTTCCTAATCATTAAATTTCGTTTGACTAATAGATGTCGGCCTAGTCTACTTAAACTGACAGCAGTGGCGGGATCATAATGCGAACTCTTTACCTTAGCGCAAAGAATTATAATAATAAGTACTAAAACCTATACCTATGCATGAGATATGAGACAACCCAGTTATTTGAACAATTACGTACGTATAAATGATCAGACGGTATTGTCGTCATTCACTTTGGTGCAAGGCATCGTTCGCACTAGGCTCCTGCCTAATCGCATAGCCCGGATAATAGCATAATGCCAGTCTGAATGGACGCTATGCAGTTAAGCGGGTTCCACTGTAACGTATGTTTGCACTGCCATAAACCTGTTCGATTTACTGAAATTACTGTTTATTTGTGTGTCTGCTGTGGAACTATTATCACAGACGCACCGGTGTTGATGTCAAAGCGGGGAAGATCATTCGTCGTGACTCGGACGGATTCGAACGTTTCTCAGATTATTTCACGTCACCCGGTTGGTTACGCTGCCCGCATATTACCCTACATTTCAGTATCTTTGCTCGGATGCGCTTAACAAAACAATGTGTATGTCATGTGTTCATTGTAAAATGATGACCAAGTCTGTAGTACAGATTGCTAATGACAAGTACTTTTACAGCAAAAAGTGGCGTTGAAACGTTCAGTGATAGAATTTAGTCCTATAGTAATTAACTACAGCAGCATCTTCATCCTCTGGCCTCATATTTTCTTCAGTACACAAACTCTGTGCACTGGGCTTTGCTGTGGCAAAAAAATTTTTGTTATCCTGAAGCTGTGCTTTGACAGTACTTGGGAGGACTGTAATTTTTAATTTTTTTCCTAATTGTCTGCCTGTACAAAGTAATGCGAGGCTTTATATTTTTGCTTTTTGAAGTTGATATGAGGGAAATTTCAACCCCAAAATTCCCCCCAATGGGACCATGGACCTATGGCACCAGGCAGCCTCACGTTGGGTTTTTCGCCAAATTTTGGGCTTATATATATTTATTATGATCATTGATGTGGCATATCCAGTTTGTTGTAAACTACAGTAGACAGCAATTATTTCACATCAGACATGTAATCAAGATTTGTATTTGTATACTGTTAGTTTAGCAGCCTGCACTTTGTCTGATCACATATTTTGTCAAAACCCGCATATTGCATATTTTTCCACATATAATTGCATTTTCAAAATCACATATGCAAAAATTATGCAGCTTATCCAAATATTTGCATATATGTCGCATATTTCTGCATATGCGATAGCATTTTTTCAGCATTTTTCTTGTCCAACATTGTTTCAAGACCGTTATATATTTTTGGCGGCAAGCGATTACCGGTATTTACAATTAGACGTCGAATCAGTTTAGTCAAAAATGTCAAAAAAATGTCAAAAATATGCAGAATAGATCATGATTATGATTCTCTGTGACTCAAAGTTGCATATGCCAGAAATATGCGGAAAAGTATGCCGAATATATGCGGCATATGCAGCATTTATGCCACGTATATGCGCCACATATTTTGCCAAATTCCGCATATTTTCCCGCATATTTTGCCTCAAAAAGTTCTGTGTAGTTTAAGAAAATTCTTCGTTATAAGCCAGCATCTCTATTTTGACTACACAGTTTATGTACTGCATCATCATCATCATCACTTTTGCACTTTTGCTTCAGTTCATGATAGAACAACAACCAGTAGTTGAATTCTGCAGTTCTCGGTTTTCTGATTGGCTACAGATTGATTAATTCTGATTAATTTTTGGAGAGCAGTCAATTAAAAAAATTTTAATTGGCTGCGGCACTTATTATTTATTTTGGATTGTGTTGTTTCCGAACTGTTTCTAGAGACATCGCTTGGGAAATCCCCGCTGTCATCGTCATCGTCTGCTTCATCACGCAGTCGACATTCTGTGCGACTATCACAGGTGGGGATTGCAATCCCAAATCCCGGGATCCTGGCCATTTTCACCAATCCCGTATCCTGGGATCGGCAGCATCCCAATCCCGGGATTTCAGGATTGCAGAAACTAGTTAAAATAGTATTTTTTTGAGTGCTAAATGATAAAAGTAACATTCTACTCGTGTATTAAATAAAATATGACATGTGTGCCAGAGTCATGCTTTTTGCTGTGCGCTGTAATTTGTATTTTGACAGCCACAGTCGCTCCCAAATATATGTATTTTCCATAGGGTCTGCTACGTCTTTTGCATGAAATGAGTGTATTGGGGATACCAAAATAAACCAGTCCTGAGAATGGGATCTCATGACTGAGAATATAATTTTGTTGAGTCAGAATATATGCTGTTGAGACATATGCACCTGAGTCATATTTTCAGCAATTGAGAAGATTTTATGTCAACGTAGTATGGGGGTACTGGTATATTAAATGGGGATTTAAAGAACGTAGGTTTTTTTAAAAAATTGTAGCTATATCTGACAGTATAACCTTTAGTTCTTCAGTTAAGTTACTCTGCACTACGGTGGCTTAGTACTAAGATGAGAGACTGTTCTTGGCTATACTGTCGTTGTACCACATGTAAACATGCTATCCCCATCAACTCAGCCTGGCCATCCTTTTGTGGGTAGGTGCAGTGAATACCGGTGTAACCTGGGACCTAAACAGGCACATTGGCACATCGTGCGATGCGCTAGCCCTGTATTTATGGTTGGGGCTATTTGGCAGTGTGAACTGGTGTTCGGTTGAGGGCTGAGGAAACAGAGATGGTTAGTGCTGTCCTGTGGACCTTGTAGCTAGAGAAGGCATTTATTATGTTTTATCTACATATTTGCCTCCGCCAAGGAGGTTATGTTTTTGCTAGACTTTGTTTGTTTGTTTGTTTGTCTGTCTGTGTTAGCAAGATAACTCAAAAAGTTATGGACGGATCTTTCTGAAATTTTGAGGGTATGTCGGGAATGGCAAAAACTACCAGTGATTCAATTTTGGAGGTGATTCAGAAGGAATCCTGGATTCTGGATCACTTTGAAATTTTCGTTACCATTGCTTTCAATGGGGCATAAGGGAAGCCGCTGCAAAACCGAAGATGGTGCTGCCACCTAGCGAACAACATTGCTTTGGCGGAGGTGTGCGGTCTCTGACTGCTTTCTAGTTATTGCCATTTTGTTATCAGGAGAAAGCCGGGGGCAACGTGTCTGTTGCTTCGATGTCGTCGTTTACGCCGGTGACCAACACAGATAGCGTGGGCTCGGTCCCAAGTACTGCTACGGGAAGCGATCCAACGTCACAGTCCGCTGCCACACCAGCCTCCAAGGAAAATCCGTCTCCAGCCTCCGGGGAAGACGCTTTCCCTGGCAACAAGACACTGTCTCAGTCGGCTGTCGATGATGATTTAGTCAACAGCCCGCTTGACCTTCGCTCGCATTCGCAGCATCATGAGGTTATTATCTTTTCTGCCGAAGCGGACAAACTCACTTGCCCAATTTATGTAGCTCTTAATTAGACATTTCAGCTTGCGTATATAATGTGTTTTTTAAGCTTTGTAAATATATGAAATTAATGCCTCAATGTGACAAAAATATGGCGTTACGTTACTAATGCAAAAAAATCAAGACACACGCACAACCGGTGACGTCATCAGTTTAGCCCATAGTCATCATGAATATTAATGGCTTAGCCAGTGATGTCATCAGATAGGGCTAGGCCATTAATTATTCATGATATTGGTGGACCGCGCTGATGATGTCACTGGTTGTGCAGCCTAGCCAGAATGGTGTCATGTGTTGACAAAACGCTGGGCACTGATATTACTGTCAAAATTATCACAAAATTATGCAGTTTTAGTAAAATGGATAAAATATACACGTTAATTTTGTTGTCCGTGGACTTTTAAGTGATCACTTTGTCTATTTGTGTATTTTTCTCCGTTTGTGCATGTCATATTGACTTACGATGCAGTATGACGTCACAATAGCAATGACGTCATTACCTTTCCAGCAGCAGCACATGCTGCCAGAGTGCTATGGTTGTAGCTGTTAGCTTTATGAAAAGATAGTAAATTATTTCAATTAAAGAATTTGCAAAATGTATTTATATTACTGCACTGTGTCCGGAAAAAGTAATCCCCCTAGACATTGAACTATAGTAGTGTCAAATCTGAACGAATCAGAATAAAATTTTGTGCAGTTAATACCCAATAAATTGCTGAAATGGTTGTCAAATTTTGTTGAAAAATATTATTTCTTAGCTGAATTATTAACGGTTGTATATCGATAACAAAATATCTTTGTTACCAATATTGCGTCACATAAGTAAACAACAAAACTTCTTGGTACATTTGCGTAATTACAACAAACAGCATCTGATTTTGGTAAAATTTTACATCAACAATGCGTCATTCATTGGCAATCAATGTGCCAAATGTTACTTAAATCTGTTTACGTAAACAACAGTTACAGTGGCTTTTGTGAGGTCGCCGCAAAAATTGAAGTGTCGATTTTTCGCAACTGTTTGTTTATTTCTGACAGTGTCCACGGCTTGCTGGGAAATTTCGTGATAAACTTTTTGGCAGCATACTCTTTCTTTTGTTTTAACAGCCTTATTTAAAAAAATGACTTTCTGCAGAAAATAACATTTTTTATTGTTTACATCATATTAATTACATGAACAAATGTCACTTTCGATCGAGTGATCGATCTGTATATAATGCGGCTTTACGCCATATTTGTAACGGAGATATTTTGCTAACGATATTCAACAATTAATAACTGCGCTAAGAAACAATGTTTTTCAACAAAATTTGTTGTTTTCTTTAGCAATTTACTGTTGATTTAGTGTACGAAATCTTTTTATTTGTTCAGATTTGACATTTTTATTGTACGATGTCAAGGGGGTTACTTTTTTCTCGGACACAGTGTATTTTGTAAAATTTATTTGGTAGTGATGTGTGTTGTCTCAAGCTTTTTCTAATCTATGGTGTATTTTGTTTGCCATTTTTATTTCCACTCTGAATATTTGTGTGTCGTACAGATTCTGGAAATTCATGGAATTTATGATTAAAATTTTGCAGGCCGGGAAGGTCATAGAATCAGGCTTGGCAAATGGAGAACAGACATAGGTGCTCTAGGAAGGTCTGGGAAAAGTTGCATAAAGTCCCACGTAGTCATTCGTTTTGACAGAAAATGACGAAAACAGGCATATCTTGCATCTTTGACACTTTTTCGATATTTTCTATCGTAGTTGGTCAGGTCACAAGGTTTTCAAAACCACCGGCTATAAGTTGGCGTGGCCCCTTGTTGGCCGGTAGCCGTGAAATTGGCTGAAGGCACAGATAGACTGGCATCATACGCATTATCTGCAACTATGGTTGTGATAAAGATGTTGGTTGTTTCTCTGTAAGCTCGCCGTGATTCAAACATTGTTTAGTTTTTTCATGCAGAAAAGTGCAGGACAGCCGTCTTCTCTGTTGTACAACAGGGTTGAAGTCATAAGTTTTGTTGCATGTGTTTCGTTCATGGAAGAATTTCAAATGGCAATATGGCGTCACATAAGTAAACAACAAAACTTCTTGGTACGTTTGCGTAATTACAACAAACAACATCTGATTTTGGCAAAATTTGGATCGTCTGATCCACTTCTTATTAGTCAAGGTTGTGACACCATTATCTTCGAGGCTCTGCATCTCCATAATGTAGCAGTCTTGATTGACACACACACAAAAATTGATCCTCAAGCATGATTGTAATGTGTCGAAACAGTCGGATGTGGAGGCCATCGAAGCAGATAACAATGTTGCTGCTGCTGCTGCTACTGATGACGATGATGATAACGAAGTATTACTTCCTAATGTTATTGCGCCAAGTTGTGAGAAACCTCGTATGCTGCCGGCCAGCGTATACCCGCGACATACTGCTGCTGCTCCACAGCCTGGCGGAGACACGGAGACACCTGCCGTGCAGTTCGGCACTCGGAAAAGGTCGGCATTATTCACTATACCAACTGTTTACTTGATCTTGCTTATTACCAAGGTCAACTCAGCCTTCCATCCCTCAAGGGTAGGTAAATTGGCTACTGGCCAGTCTAGCTGGGATTAAGATGGGGTGCGTCTACTTGTGTTGGGTGGTGGGTAGCATTGTGTGATTCCATATGGCTGGTGATGCTCCGTAGCTCTGCAGTAGTTTCTCAAAAAGGGCTACACCTGCCCTTTAACCTTTTTTGCATCATGTTTTGCAATGTTGTGTGACAGGGTGGCTGCAAACCTGGACAGCCTGAAATACTCGGGAAATTCTCTGAACCTGGAAAACTCGGGGAGTCTGGGGAATTTTGTGCAATTTTATGGAAAAATTGGAACAAACAAAATAGCATTCATCAGACGCATTTTCTGGGGTGAAAAAAATGCTCCAAAATACGTTACGTTTGCGGTTGGGGCTTTACCTCGGACACTGCTGGGGAAGCTCATAGTGCTTTCCCAGATTATCATTATTACGGTTACTTTTTGTTTCAGAGATAATTTGTTGAAAAGTAAGTTTATGACTGTAGGAAAGTCCAGAAAACTCTTAAAAATTGCTTCTCTTGTTTCTTTTTTGTTTCTGCTTGCGCTTGCACTTGCATTTTTGTGAAAAAGTGGGGACAGGGGATGGAAAATAATATTTTTTTTTATTTCATGTCGTGTCATGGCATTGCATGCATCATCACGCAGTTACACAACATTACAATCAGATCAGTAGATAGTGCTCGAAATACAGCCTTAAGTCGTCGTTTTTTGATCGTGCTTACTCATAACGGGCAACTGGGTGGTAACTCTGGTAAAGATGTGCTCCATAAATCTGTTTTTTTTTATTTCTGATTGATTAATTGCTAGATCGATTGATCAGTCTTTTGATTGAGTTATTAGTTCCAACAGGTGAACGTAGTGATTGGCGGACATTGTACAGTTATCCTGCCCCTCCTATAAATCCTGTATTTTTGAAAATAGTGCTATATTGTCTGATATTTTGAGTAAATGTCTTATAAATCCTATATTTTGACACTTTATATTTCAAAAACATAGAATTTGATGTCACCTTATGCGGTTTCTGGGACTCCCAAAATGCTCTGAAATACGTTTTCGGCCGGGGTTCACCCCATACTCCACAGGGGAAGCTCACATCACTCCCCCAGACCTTCTCAGGCCCATCGAGATGGGGGGAAGGCGGCAGAGTTTTCCCGGGCCTCGTGACGTTTGGGGGCTCCAACGTCGCTAAAAAAATAAAACAAATCGTCTCTCTGGTATACCGGTCGAATACTGAAGCATTAAATACGTGTCCTATAAAAAACTATTCTTTCATTTGATGTTCTATATTTTTTTGGCCCGTGTCTTATAAAAATTTGCTAATGCAGTGGTATGACTGATTATGTTCTTACTTGATTTGTTATTCTGTTTGCATGTCTTTGGCATGACGTCATGATAATAATGGTGTCATTACATTACCAGCAGATTGTGCAGAGTCTGTGATGTCATGAGCAGCAATGCCTGCAGCTATAGTTAATAGTTTAAGCTATTATTAACTTTAGGAAAGAAAAAATTCTGGTTAATTATTTTCATAAACAAATTTACAATGATTTGTTCAAATTGCTATTTTGTAAAAAAAAGTCACTTGGCAGAGGTATGCACTCTTACAAGCATTTTCCATTTAATTTATTAACTGATTAATGGATTTATATATTTATTTGTTTGTTTACTTACTTATTCATTTATTATGTCTTAGACTGAGGTATTCGTCGCCCACAGATGCAGCAGGTATGACTAACGGAGCGTCTGATGTTTCTGCAAAGGTCTCAAGCAGGTAATCTTCTCTGACAGATTTGCATGAAATGTCTGACTCTCATAGTGTGATGACAATTCATCGATTTTTCATGCTTCTACTAATCTTTTTTATGTGCTTAGTGACTTTAGAAATCTATGGCAGTCTGGATTACCGGTAGTATACTTGTCGTGGAATTTTTTCATAGTCACTTGTGCTGACATCCACACAATTAATTTGTTTTTTTTGTCAGACTTAAAATCCCTTGATGCGTCTGAGGTGCGAATCATGTACTGTGAATTGTACGTTTATTGTGAGCATATGTTTTTTCTTTTTTTCTTTTTATGCTTTAACATAGCTTTTTCTAGTAATATAATTTTTCAGTTGATAGGACTTGTGGTCACATATGTTGGTTGTGTAATATGAAGGCTAAATGCAGTTGTCATGTGTTTTTTGCTGCCTGACGGGCGTCTGGCACTGGAATGAGCTGGCAAAAAAAACCTAGATTCGGTGATTTAGGTTTCAGCTTTCTGTGGCTTTAAAGGCTGTTTTAGGTTTTTTTGTTTTGTCATACGAAGACGATCAGTCACAAAGTCATGACCCAGGATTAACATCTTATAGATCATTCTCGCTGTCATGTCATTTTCTTTAAAGCGCAGCGGCTTGAGGTCAAAACTGAAAAACACGATTGAGATATGAAATTGACTATGATGTGTAGTTAGTGGCAAAAAACATTATTTTAAATTTAAATTTTTTGGTTTTTAAAGCAATTTTCCTGCCCTGATCGTTTTGGCATTGTTAGACTAAAGTCTTAGCGAAATTGGTCCTCACCCACAGTTTGCGTATGTTGCTTATGTCGGATCTGCGTTTTCAGTTCTGCCGTTGCGTCAACTCAGACAAAACAGACACCTGCTCTGGTGACTGGTGACCCTGTCACTTCTACCACAACGACTTCCATTGGTTCGGTATCTACCAGATCTCGTTTAGCAACCGTCAGCACAGACCGTTCTGCACCAGCCAAAACATCATCCCGTTCTACCACAAAGTGTTCTGTTCCAGCTGGCACATCGCATTCAGCGATGACTAGCTCAGTAACGGTTCCTTCTTTGGAGGTTCCTACTAGCACAAGCTCGTGGGACACGGTTTCAGGGTCGGTCGCATCCGGGCCTTCGATCTCCGGGCCAGTACAGCAGGCAAGCAGTGTGTCATCTAATGCAGCACTACAGCCTGTGACTAGCGGATCGAAGTCCATGAGAAATCCGTCAGTTGATCCACCATCCCAGTCTACGAGAGATATGTCAGCTGGCGGATCACAGTCCGCTAAGAACTTGTCAATAGATCCAGCACCACAGCATGCAAAAGACAGGACAACTGATGGATCGCAGTCCATGAGAAATCCATCCATAGATCCACCATTACAGCCTTTGAAGAACAGGTCAATCAGTGGATCGCAGTCCATTAGAAATCCATCAATGGATCCATCACCAAAGCCTGCAAAAGGCAGGACAACTAGTGGATCACAGTCTGTGAGCAATCCGTCAATTGTTCTAGCAAAACAGCCTGCGAAAGACAAGTCAAGCAGCAGATCGCAGTCTGTGACAAATCCATCACTTGATCCACCATCGCAGTCTGCAAAAGACAGGATGACTAGTTTATCGCAGTCCATGAACAATCCATTCATTGAGCCATCAGCACAGCCCGAGAAGAGCAAGTCAACTAGAGGATCACAGTCCGTGACCAATCCGTTCATCGATCCATCGTCACGGCGTATGAAGGAGAGGCCAACTAGTGGACCGCAGTCCATCCACAATCCATCAACTGATCCACAATCACAGTCTGCCCAGAATGCCTCGACCAGTGGATCACAGCGGCCGGCTGCTTTTGACACCGTATCAACGACGGCCTCGGACCCGTTTCTCATCAGCCACTCAGGATCGTCGCTGCCTCGGGTGATGACATCGACGCCAGCCACTAGCAATGCGCCAAGGTTCAGTATAAGAACTCTGTCGACTGAGGCGGAAGAACCGATCGTAAATGAAGAGGAACTGGAGGTTTTAGGATTAGACGAAGTGGCGGAATCACGATTTTCCGTAACTGCTCGCCAGCGAAAACGAAAGCCGTCATCTTTAGTCGCTGGTCCTTCGCAGAAGCAGGCATCACAGAGCACTGTCGGACCTCCGAAGGACAGTGGTGGAGAGCAACGGACTCCGGAAGAGACAGGAAGTAGCCACGGTGTGAAGCATTTCCTCCGAAAATCGTCAAAGTTCGCGAATATGGCTCTTCTTAATCTTGTCGCTGATTCGTCGAATCGTGAAGATCAGTCAGTGTACGACGTGGCGCACAAGAGTGACAGCCATGAGGAGGGTCTTGATGACACTTTGACACAGTCGCCGGCTGCCGCTCGGAAAGAGACAACTAAAAGCTCCAAGGAAGAAAACACTGGTGTGACAGAAAAAGCTAAGGCAGGCCATGGTCGTCATCCCGTTGACATCACCAATATACCGACAACTACTTCCACGATTTTGCCACAGCCAAGAAAGGGTCGAAAGACTGCGGACAAGAAGATGATGAGGAAAGACAACAGGAAGAGTTCCAGTTTTTCCACGCTGAAGCGGACGAGCAAGTCTTCGATCTCTGTGCCAGTGGTGAAAGATTCACCAATAGATTCTGAGGAACGTTTAAAGAATACTGTCGGCAAACGCCATGCAGCTAGGTCACTGGATCAGTTTGCTTCCACATTGCCAGATTCACAGACTCCGACAACGTCTGGGCAGGCAAGCGAACCAAAACGGCGTCGCCTTGCGGGGGTACGTGGCAAGAAAACATCAAAACCGACCGACTCCGGAGAATATCGCAGTCAGCATGACTCTCGTCCGGCATCAACTCAGAGGTCAAAGACATCAAAATGGTCGGCAGTTTGGAGCGACGTTGAACCGGATAGCGATAGTTCCGGAAATGTTTTGCCAGTTTCTGAAGAAGATCGATCGAGTCGGAATTCAAAGTTATCGAAGCACTCGGGTGCTGTGACAGCTATGAGCGAAGTCGAACCAAACGACGAGGAAAGTCCACCGGGAAATGTTGAACGTAACACAAAATCGAAAACCGGAAGCAGAAAACCTGCATCAGGCCAGCAACCAAAGAAGAACGTCAAAGTGATGAAACGTTTATCTGACCCACCACAGTCAAGTGGAGGTTGGTCTCTGTGCATTGTTTTATTAACCAACCATGAATTTTATCAGTGCATTGGAAGGGGTACTGACTGGTTTTTCAAAATTCAAATATAGCACTATAAAGAAACTTTGCTGCAAAAGTTGCTGTTTGATAATTTGGCACTTTCTGGCATCATTCTTCTACCTTGTCAGTAAAACTTGATTCAGTCATAAATTTGGCAGTGATGAATCGTTTTATCGCAGATAGTATTGTGGAGAATTTGATACTTGTCTGTTAGTGTCTGGCAATATTTTATCCACCAGTTTATCTCTGTCTCTGCATGTGGGCCTGTGTTTATATGTCTGTCTGTCTGTTTGTGTATGCAGTGTACCGACAAAACAGGGAAACAGGGATAACGGCTTAGGTCTGGGAAATAAGGTTAATGATAGGTTGCGAATTAGGGTTAGGGATTAAGGTTCGGGAATTGGTATAGGGTAAGGGTTAGAAATAAGGTTAGGAATAGGGATAGGATTAGGTAAGAGTTAAAGGTAGGATTAGGATTAGGGTTCGTGTAGTGGGATAGTTTTGATGTTATCAGTTTTTATCGGTCCGGGTTTTGATAGCGAACTTGTGTTTGCAGCTGCCACTGCAACTAATAGCAGTTCGGCTACATTGTATCCTTCGGTTTATCGCAAGTCAAAGGCCGCAATGATGACGTCACTGTCCCCGATCATTTCATCGGTCGATTCCCCAACCAATCAGCTGCTGCCGTCGGACTCCCTAGCCAATCAGACATCAGGTATTTTCCACAATTAGTTCAGTTTTGTCCTGTAACCTTTGTTAATGTTGTTTAAACGTTTTATATGGAGCTTCATTTGGGTTGATGTAATAACATTAGAATTAATCAGCAGTTTTTTTTTGTAATAAATTTTGCATCATGAGTCATAATTGCTTGCTTTTGTTGTTCAGCCTTTGAATAAATAGATGGAAATTGATGAAATTTTGTAGTAATATTCGGGAGACTAGCAATTTGTTATGATCAACAACAATATTCGACACTAATGGCTTATAGGTCAATAGTTGTGTTTTGGGTTTAAAAGCTGTTTACGTATTTTCTACTCTTTTTATATCATTATGATGATTTATTATGAATTTTCATGTAGCACGTGTTACCTGCTATTTAGCACAGGTGAACATGCCCCGTGTTAGCCTTAGCCCCAGCCAGACAGGTCGGTACTTGATTTACCTACCCCGGAGGGATGAAAGGCTGAGTTGACCTAGGCGGTTGGTTATATACTGTGATGGTTTACCTGTTCGCAGACAGTCCCCCGTTCAAGTAATAACGGTCAGGTAATACAAGCGATCCAACCGTGAGTTGAACCCCTAACCTTGTGATCATAGATCCAATGTTTTAACCGTTACTGCACCAAGCCGCTTGTAACGATTAGTGATGTGCAGTGTATTTGATGTAATTGATGTTGCAGGCTCATCACTACCCCACTACTGAGCTGGTACACTGTCATGAGATGACAGTTCATTAGTGATGTGCAGTGGATTGAATATTGTTGTTGCTGTCACAGGCTTGTCACTACCGCGCTACTCTACCGCGGAGCCGGTACACTACCATGAGATGACCTCTGGCTCCGATGTCGACACTCCGGGAACTCGCAGAATGAAACAACAAATGGCAAAAATCAGTTAGTTTTTTTCTGCTTTTGCTACTAAGTTAATAGTAATAATAGTACTATAAACCTCAGATACTTCTGGTTACGATATTGAGGGCAGCTTTTTGTTTCATAAGGTCTTTGTTCTTATTTAGCGCTACATGCTGTTAAGTTGCACGGGTGTTTTACTAATAAGAACTGCCCGGACTAATAGTCTGACTTATAACTTATGACTTTTTCATTCGTTTATCTCATATTTTGTCATTTTCTTCTGTTTTTCGGGAAGAATGTGAAAAATGATATAAATAGTATTTATTTTCATAATCATAGTAGTTTGTGCACAGATCTGTTTTGTCTGTTCTACTGTTTTTTGGTGATTTTTGCTTTTTTTTCATTGTACACGGTGTTTTATTAAAAGGACCCCTTTTTCTTTTTTTCATCATTTGCTTAAATGATGATCAATTTAAACAAAATTTTAATCAGAAGTAGCTAACGAAATATTAATTTAGACATTTCAACAAAATGTGGCAGTTGATTAAATATTCTTTGCTAGTCGTAACATAACATTGACGTCACAGTGTGTCATGAGTGCAAGCTTGCTTGTTTTATTTGGTGCTGTCAGTTGGTACTCTGCTTCGATGGTGAACTTAACTTGGTTCGCTAATGAAAAGTGTTCATCGTGTCAGCACTAAGCAACATGTGGACATGAAATCAGGCGTCTCGCGATCCAAAAACGCAACCATTTTGCAAGCTTGGTGTGCTAGTGCACTGTCTTGTTTGAACATGTGAAATTTCAACTATCCCCACAAACACGTAAATGCGATCGCTTTGCAAGCTTTTTGTGGCTGCAACTGTAAAACTTGAACAATGTGTCAGCAACGAACCGGATTTTTCACCATCAAAGCAGGGTTGCAACTGACAGCGTCAGTTGAGACTATCAAGCTTGTACCCGTGACACATTATGATGTCAACGTTATGTCACGACTAGCAAAGAATATTCAATCAACTGCCATATTTTGTTAAAATATTTTGAATTAGTATTTCTTCGGCTATATCTGGTTAAAATGTCATGTGAATTGATCGTCATTTGAGTGAATTATGACAAAAACAAAAAGGGGTCCTTTTTATGAAACACCATGTATAACAATGTGTATTTGCACAACTTTCAATTAATACTGATATATACGGTATTGGGATTATGATTTAGGATGTTAAACCAACGAACTTGCAATTTCATTATTATTTATTTTATCATGTGGAAAGTATCCAGCAGTGCTAGTTCTAGTAGTTCTAGTAACTGACAACAGCCTTGAAAGCCCCAAAACCCACCAATTGAGATTTTAAAAACCCAGGTTCAACCCAACACCCACCAGATTTGGCTTTTTAAGAGACTTCTGGGTTTTTTAACCTTGTTTGGCGATGCTGTGAAGCTATGGCAGGTCCGACACCTGACAACGGAGTTCGTAGGTCAAAGCGAACAAGGGTGCAGACGCTTGCTTGGTATCGGTCAGAGCGCATTTCTTACCGCTGGGACAAGGAAGCACACGGTATGTGCTATGTGATAGTAGTAATAGTAGTAGTAGTACCAGTTGTTGTAGTTGTTGTAGTGCAAGTATTAGTTGTAGTAGTAGCCTTATAGGGTGTTTACATGATCCAGCAAACTTCCAGCGGACGTCCAGCAATAGCACGTGTATTTTGAATACATTTGCTGGACGTTTGCTGGATCGTGTAAACACCCCATTATGCCTGGTATCGCTTGGAGCATATCTCTTCTGCTGGGACCAAGATGCACAGAGTATGTACGTTGTACTAGTAGCTGTTGTAATAGTGGTAGTTATTGAGATGTTGTAGTTATTCTAGTAGTGCAAGTATTAGTTGTAGTAGTATTAGAGAGCATCTCTTATTGCTGCGAGCAGGATGTTCAGGGTTTGATCTACCAGACTGTTGTAGTAACTTGTTGTAGTAATTGTACTAGTCGTAGCTGTTGTTTGTGTAGTAGAAGTAATACCATATTAGTAGTCATAGCGTCATCAGTGATAGTGGTATATAGTTTTTTTTAGTTTTTTTGTCTAATGTTTTATTTTGTTCTAGTTACAGCTGGTAACAAAATTTTATGAAATTTTTGGGAGTTACTTTTTCCTAGTTTATGATTAATCAGCCATTTTTGGAAAAACTGAACTGTAAATGTTGTTGGAAAGCACATATAATATGTTCCATTTTTTCAAGTTATCAGTTATTCAGCTATGAGCTATCGCACCTCGCTGTGGCACACTCAGTATGTAAGCGGTTCTTTATCCAGTCTTGTAGGTAGACTAGGGTGTTGATGTTTTATGGAGAAATTTATGATCATTCTCCTGTTGATAATTTACCTCATAAATATTGTGTCATATCTACTTTGCAGTTCTTTCTTAAGTAGGTGGCTTTTGTTGAAAAAGTTTACAGATTAAAGTTTTTCAATGGTTGACTGTTTTTTTTTCAATCGTAAAAGTATTAGATGATGGTTGAAGTCTGTGTGACTGCATAGGTTTTACAGTGGTTGGTATTGAGAGTCCGCAGCCACCGGAAACCAAGGGACTTGCGGCAAAGAAAGGTACGATTCGGATCGATCCATCTCGGCTCTCATGCTTCATTAATTCCTTCTAGTCTCGAGTGTAAATGCCTTGTCGGTTCTTTGACAAGACATTTACACCGTGGACTAGAAGCAGTTAATAAAGCCTGAGAGCCACGATGGATAAATATTGAAATGAGATGAAGTAGATGAAATAAATAGATGAGATAGATATAAGATTTCAGCCGTGTTTTAGGGTTTGGTTGTCTTGGTCAAATATTGTAGCTGTACAATGAATTATGTTAATTTATCATTTGCTGCCTTTTCAGAACAATTTCTGTTCTGGGCTGGATGTGACACAATAAGGCCAGTCTCTCTCTGTCTGTCCTCAAAAGGTTTATTGTATTAAAATGAAATTTGGTATGTAGAGGTTGGTGAGTGCTACACAACGGTCAAGGTCTTTAGGTTTTCTAAGTTAGATTTTCTTTCATTTTCAAAGTCTTGTTTATGTTATTTTTATAGGCAGCTGGGTATTAAAACTTGCACTAAATGACAATGTCTAAATTTGATTTGTCTGGATTTTTGACTTTTGGCCTATTTTTTTCAATGGCATGCTTCAGTATGAAACCTGTATGGAGAAGTTGGTCAACTCAGCCTGGCCATCCCTTCTTGGGTAGGCGCAATGAGCACCAGCGGAAACCAACATGTTAACAGGCAGGCATTGCAGTGCACCGTGATCTTGCAATGTAAACTGGTGTCTGCCTGAGGCCTAACGAAACAGAGATCAGCATTACGGAATGTGAATGACTATGGTAGCTTGGTGGCGTGACGGTAGGGTGTTGGACTTAGGATTGTGAGGTTGTGGGTTTGAATCCTGGTCGGGTCACCATCAGCTGGTTACTACTTGGATGGCTGACTGTCCATCTGTCTAGGTACAAGTACTATATAACCAGCGCCAAGGTCAACTCAGCCTTCCATCCCTCCAAGAAAGGTAAATTGAGTACTGAGCTGGCAGACTTGATAATTTTTTTTCGAATGTTGCTATTATATAACTCAGCACAGTGCCAGTCTTTAATAACTGGAGTTAAGGCAGGAGGGTGGCAGCTGGCACTGGACGTGTGATCCCATATGGCAGGTGATGCTCCGTAGCTATGTGATAGGTTTTTCAATAAGGGTTGTACATTACCTTAACGCTTTTTCTCATAGTCGCTTGTGCCTTGTTGCATTGCAGTGGGTGCTTTGGTGAAAGCTGAGGAAAGACGTCAACAGAAGAAACGTAATCCGATTCCATCGACACCCCGCAACCTGTCCATTCACAAGGACATCGGCAACACCGAGACATTCGTACAGACCAATAGCAAAGCTGTACCAGTCATGTCCAGTGATGGGACTGGAGAGATTATGATGGGTCAGTTTTAGTAGTAGTAGATACTTTTTGTTGTAGTTATAGCACAGTGTAGTGGTAATAGTGGTCCATTCACAAGGATATTGGCAACACCAAGGCATTCAGACCAGCCAACAGCAATGCTGTACCAGTGATATCCAGTGATGGGACTTCAGAGACTATGATGGATCAGTTGTAGTTGTAGTTGTATCAGACGGACATGGGCAGCACACTGCGTGGCAACCACTAGCAATGCCATACCAGTGGTATTCAGTGATGGGACTGGAGCAGCCATAATGTGTCAGTTGTTGTAGTTGTTTTGTTGTATCACAAGTCCATTTACATTGTGGCTGTGCTGTATTTAGGATGTGCGTCTGATACACAGACATGCAGTACATTTTCAGTCGTCACGTTTGACGTGAATGAGATTCTGGGCACCAGACATTATAGCAAGAAATAAGAGTAATACTAGATCGTAGCAGCTGCAGAATATTTATACCTGAGCGCTCGAGAACAAAAAGTCACAAAGCACCAGTGTCTTACACGGACAAAAAACAAGAAAGCCGAGCTAATGCAAAGGGGAACACGCAACAGCAGTGCATGTTTGGGGGCCCACTGTGAACAGAATCTAAGTTCACTGATCCCAGCAACTGGCATTGGGTATGATGATGCATTAACATACGCCAGATGGCGTCACCGTCTCGCATAGCTGCTGCCGTTTGAGTGACCAAATGCGAGCATTTTGAAGGGGGTATCTAAGTATGACGCCCCCGTGCATAGGATTCCTTCAACGCAGGGTCAAAATGTGAACTAGTGCAAACTACATAGTTTAATGCTGAAAGTTTCATTTGCAGGCTGTCCCGGTCTATCACTCTGTGATTTTGACGCATTTCACTCTTGAAATATGTGTCGCAACCAAAAATCACCAAAAAATCCATCAGGACCTCAATTTTGGCATTCAAGGTCGTCCAAGGTCATTGGTTTCAGTGCTAATCAAAAGCCAGTGTAGGACTTCCTATTAGTGATTAATAGTAACTTAGGCTTTGTCTGGCACCATTTCTGAGATATAGCGAATTATTGACTGAAAATCTCAAATTTTTCTCACCTCCCTCTCATTAAGTGCCTTCGCTCAGGGTGACCTTTTTCGGATTTATGGAAAAGCTTTACGGTTCCTGAAACTAGAGTCTTCCAGGTAGCCGACGGTGAAGATTTGGTGGTCCTAGCTTGCACCATTTTTAACTGATCCACCCATGTGACGGACTGACAGATGGACAGAATTGTGATGGCTAAGACGCGCTACAGCAGTATAGCTGCTGTTGCACGTAAAAAGCTTTTTATTAGCTGTTGCCAGAAATTTTCCTAGTTTGGTGCCTGGCTGACAAGTTTGCTTGCCAAGTACAAAAATTATAAATATGAAAGTCAACTAGCAGGTCTATCAAAATACTGGTAGGCCTAAGTTGAAGTTTGCTGTTGAACTTGTTAATTTCATGAAAATTTTGGACTTTTTACAGCTAATTCAGCTGTTACGCTTAAACTTGAGAATACCAAAGTTATTATCCTGCTATCGGATAATTACTAACAGTATCCACTCTACATATGCTCGGGAATGGGATGGGGGAATTGTAGGTTACTGGCATAGTTGTCATGTTTCACAGTATAGCTTCATTTTGGGGCTTGAACTGCAAAATTTACGACCAATTTGCAAATGCTTGATCGAGCTTAGACTGCCAGGTTCTTGTGTTGATGGCGGGATTGATTATCGAATGCAAGAGGGATGAAGCATGTGGTGGAATTAAATTGCCGATAGTCAACAGGCCCAGAGCTCACAGCTCTGTGACCGATGCAAGCGGTGCTCATCTCCGTTTCCAAGGCCCCGAGCCGGCGGTGTGCCGCAGATGCCTCACCTGCCATATGGGATCACACAGTATTACCTGCCACCCGATACAGGTGAACCCGTCTCTGCCTTATATATGGGAGAAGGGCCAGACCTCCTCATATTACTGCCGTAACCTTCCCAGCAGAGAAGCCGGTACCAATTTGTACTGCTTGATGAACAGAGGCACGTGTGTGAACAACTTGCCCAAGGTCGTTACCTGGCAGTGCCCTGGCTCGGAATCGAACCTTCAACCTCAGGATTATAAGTTTGGCAAGTTACTGTTACACTACCAAACCACATGTGGTAGAAAAGGTAAAGCCTGGTACTTGCTATAGCACTTGTTACATGAGACCACTCAAGACCAGAAGCGCTTTACAATCGGGAAGTGGCAGCTGATTTCCATGAGCTAATGATGCCTCAGCACACTATGCGGCCATCCATTGCCCACATCAGTGCACAGTTGGACCCACGGCATGCAGCTGGTAGACCTACCACCACCCCAATCAGCTACACTAGTCCTTTATCCCGTAACCCGTAAGCTACTCCTGTCCCGCAGAGGGTAGGAGGCTGAGTTTACCTGAACAGTGTTTGTGTGTGTTTATCAGAGTGTTTCAAGGTGAACGCTCAATATCGCTTCGTGAACACAGCCGGTAAGGCAGCAAGCGATGATGATCCGCTGGTCATATGTAAGCCCGTCCGTAGCGACACTTTCGCCTCGGGCCATCTGATTCTGAGGCCGCTTGCTGTTAAACCCACGCAAAGTGTCATCAAAGATACCCTGGTATGTCGTAGAATTAAGGATTTGCCCAGTTATCGTATGCATTTTCGACTTTATTAAGTTGCCTGTATTTAGTGATGCAGAGCCTTGTGTTTTTGCTTAATTTTTTTTCTCGTTTTTTTTATCTTATTTTACAATTCTCTGAAACTGGACAGTGGACCAGGACCAATATTGGGGGGAAGGATGACCCTTACCTGGAAGGAATTGCACCTGATACAGGCAAACCCATCACTGCCTTATACATGGGAATTGCGGCCAAATTTCAGCAAGACCCATTGAGGGGTTTTATAGGTAAATCGAGTATTGGTCTGCCTTACTTGGTTTGCCTAGGCATGTTTATTATTAGGTGTAGTATGAGAATGAAATGATGTTTGTAAATTGTTGATATATTTTATTACATTTCCAGCTGTTATCATGCCCGTGAGTGCATGGGACTCTGGCAGATACTCAAAAAAGTCTGGTAGGTTTTTGGGATGAACTTATTCACAAAGTCACCCCATTTTTGATCGGTTTTACTTTTTTATTCCACCAATAGTGATATAATTTATTATGGCTGCATTTTTGGCACATTTAAGCCTGCAAATTTTTAAATATTGGTGGTATATATTAGCTGTCGGGAGCAAACGGAAACTCATATGGATCGACCAAAAACTGAAAACCTGAACTGTCCCGTTAAAGTTTGGCTTATTACAAAGACCGGTTTGACGTTAAAAAACCCAAAAACACCAGATTGGGTTTTTTAAAACCCTAGCTTTTTGGGTTTTTGATTGTGTATTTTGTTCACGTCTGCTGGCAGGTGTTTCAAATCGTCAGAGGCAAGCTCGCCATAACCATCCACCGAACCAAGTGCATCATGGAGTCGGGAGACATCTTCTATGTCCCTGCTGGTCTGTTCTGTTACCTGGTCTTTGTATCATTATTTTTTTGTTTAAGCTTGCTACAGGTCCTCAAAAGTCCTTGAGATAATATCCATGATCTAAGAGAGTCTTTAAAAACCGAATAGGGACTTGAAAGTTTTGGAATTTGACGGAAGAGCTTTTAGAAAGTAATTGAATTCTAGTAGTTCCAATAGTACATAGTTGCCATTGCTACATGTGAATGTTTAAAGCTCTGTGATTAAACAGATGATGGCTCAGCAAATTCGTTGTTTTTCTAACTACTGTAAACTGTCCAGTCACAGAGCTTTAAACATTCACATGTGACACATCTTACCGGAGAACTGCCTGAACAAGCGAATAGGGTTGCCTGATGGCTACCTTGTGGTACCAAGTGGGATTTCCCATAGTCTCCGTAATTTCCCTGAATGGAGGTGATGACTGCACCCCGAAATACTTGTGACGTGACCAAACCGTTTCAGTTAGCAACATGGTTACTATTGACAGCCTATTGGAACTTATCGGTGCGCTATCCAACCGTACCGTCATCAATTCCCTACAGTCACTTGTTCCTTTAAAATAGTGGTCCGGACCTACAAAATTTGCATGATGCATTGCAGCCAAACTGTATCAGTGCAATAATTACTATTAACAGATACAGACATTGGCAAATGGCCTACCTACTTCCTCATGCATTGCCAACCCTCCTCTTCCCTCCAAACAGTGGTACTGAACTGACCCCTTATTCGCATTTACTGGCCTTCGGACACCGGCGTACGGTCAGCATTCCCTAGCGACAACTGGGATTCCTCATAAGTTATGAAAATTCATCGATAATACAAACTTCTTCTATTATTCTTTACGTTTTGCCGCGAACAGTTATTCCAAAGAAGGCAGCAGTGGTTGCCGAAAACAATAACAGAAAAAAGTTTGGGGGTGTTATAGATGAATTTTCACAACTTAATTTAGTTACTGTTTTAACCTGTGAGTCCTTTCAAAAAGCTGGCTTCTTGTTTGATATGATTTGATGCCTGTGTGCATTCAGGGAACACGTATGGCGTCGAGAATCTGCGTGATGAAGAAGCGAAGATTATCTTCACGCAGATTAAAGGCTCGCCGCCGCCGGCTACAGCAACTGCAACAGAAGCTATCCAGCCTCCAGCATCATGCTAACTTGTCACATTCTGGCTGTACTGTATATCATGGCTTGTGCGGTAGCAACAAGCTGTTGTATAAGCGATGTGCCAAGTCAATGGGAAGGCTGAAATTTTGACCCCCCACTGCTCCCACATTTTTCAACCAATCTTAGTGAAACTCAAAACCAAGAAAGATATCCATACGACCCCACGTGCAAAATTTGGTTGATGTGGAACGACGGGAAGGGGGTCTGCATAGGGAGGGCATTTTCCGTTACTTTTTGTGTTCTATCCTTTTTTTGTATTCTTGCTCACGCCTACAGGTCACACCAGAAGACCGATCACG
>Ga0056128_1002378_pt1 | contig 22217 bp, 14 predicted proteins | sample WorMetLIZISLAND2_FD_71113 | JGI IMG/M metagenome (GOLD analysis project Ga0056128, IMG submission 71113) | Marine gutless worms symbiont microbial communities from Max Planck institute for Marine Microbiology, Germany - Olavius geniculatus... ... | reverse complement strand
TGACTCCATCACACCATGGAAACGCGGAAGAAGCGGGCGGCTCGGCTCCACTCGCAGTCAGAAGCACCACAGGCCCCCACAGGTAACCAGGAAGAGGACCAGGGGAAGGTTTCTTCCCCTAAGTGTGCTTCGGACCCGGGTCGCTCGTTCTTTCACAAGTCAAAAGTGGGGCGGCCGCCTCCACCCTAAATGCCCCACTGGTAAAAGACTTCAAATCAGAATTAGCCGTATTTCCAGCTAAAAATCAGCCGAAAATTCGTCAAGCCGAAACTCAGCCGGAAAAAAATTTGGCTAGCTGGATCTCAGCCAGACAAATGTGTCAGCCGAAGTTTGGGCATTAAAAAATTCGGCTCTGGGGTCTAACCTTAACCCTTTACCTTAACTGGGACAGATCGATGGATCCCCTACATAACATCAACATTTCCGAGTGCACATCTATTTACATCTATTTTCATTTAAAAATGCATGACAACATATGTAGGGATAGAACAAATATGGCTGAAACATTTTAAACAGAACAGCAAATTAAATCAGCAGCTGTCCTGGACTACACATCATCTAAACCTACGGTAATATACATTTGTGCGGACGTTCTAATAAGGCACACTATCAGTCTTGCGTGTCTGTCTGTCTTGCTGTCCTGTAACTGGTCTGCCAATTTTCAGTAGAAAAAGTCAAAGGTCAGAAGGACGGCCGCATGTCGGAACTGAGTCAGTAACAACACTCAAAAAAGCCTAAAAAATCAATGTGCTTTCAGTTGCAGTCAGGGGGAAAAGTTGGGACGAGGAAATGGTACCAGCCTCCTATTCCAAAGGTCCAATATTCCGAGGGTCCGCTATTCCGAAAGTCCACTGTGCGCCACAGTGCTAAGGTTTGGGTAAAGGTTAGGGTTAAAGTTAACCTTAGGGTTAGTGGGAATAGCAAATTTTCAGAATAGCGGACCTTCAAAATAGCGAACCCGAATTGAGGAAATATATTTTCTTTCACTTTTTAAAAATCTTCATTTCACCACATTCCACAAAATGCAACACAACAGCTCATGAAAACAAAGTAACACACAGTAACATTGAACAGTACCCATAAGAACTTAGGTAAAATACTATCTAGCATAACAGACTAAATCTATCGAGTTATGTTTCAGTAAAACTCTCAGAGCAAACGAAGAACTGCACCCATATTTGTGAGGGGTCCAATGAAAATTTTATTGAGGAAAGTTTTTGGGGGGATGGACGGCAACTGGTAGCACATGAATCTTTCACGCCTATGAAACACAGCACTCGTTCGCAGTGATCTCAGTATGCTTCAGTTTTGCTGCAGGATGTGATTGAACAGTAACGACGTACAAGTGTGTCAGAGTGTCAGAGTATATGTACACATGGTGGCTGCAGTGAAGTATCTACAGCATGATGAGTTTGTCCATGCCGGTGCTGAGGTGGAATGGCAGCTGGAATCTGGACTTGCTTTCCTCAATGTCACGCTTCCTGAGTTCCTCATCGACTCCGCGTGACACCAGCTTGAGGGCGCGATCGAGCTCTAAATGCTGACTCAGGCACTTGACCAGCTCTTGGACATACAGTGAACCCATGTCACGGTCGCGGAAAGCCGAGTTCCCGGGCAGCGTGGCATAGGACATCACAAAGTCCGGACGACCGGGGACCAAGGTCGCCTTTCCCTCATACCACGTCATGGTGTTTGCTTCCTCCAGCGTCGGGGCAACGTTTGCATCCCAGTCAAGCGTCTGCTGAAAAATGTGAGTGACTTCTGACGACGCTATGGTGCCTTCTCCTTCTCTAGTCTGCCGAACGTCATCGCTCTGCATTGACTTGGAGCTGCTCGCGCGTGATAGAGCCGGACTGCCATTCTTGTCAGCTCCTGCAAACATCGCAAAAATTCACAAACCAGTTCTACAGTCTTTTAATAAACTCACAAACTAAACCTGCAACTAATGAGTAATAATGTATACTGTACTAGTGCATGAATTCAGCTAATTACAACCTTTATTAGTTGACATTTAGCAATGAAAGGGGGAAGTCGCTTTGAAAAAGGCAACAGCAATTGCCATAACATAACGTCAACAACTTAATTAATCAGCGCAGTAATTAGATAAACTAGTACTTTTTACACAACAAATGCCATCCTTTCCTGACGTCCAACCAATACTATCAAACACTAAAAGATAATAAAGAGCAATCCAGATATGCAGTAAATTTGGTGAACTATCTACTTATGTTGTAGACCAAAAATTGTCAAAATTCATCACAATAATCAAGTTCAATGATCAAGGAACGTAAAAATAAGTGCTGATATGGTAGCTTTGCCTTCTTTTCCTTCGTCCTCTCAAGCTAGTGCTATTTTCTCCACTGATCAATGCAAACATCAGCAACCAGTTGCCTAAATCTCACAAAACGGCCTGCAGAGCATACCGGTATGACTTTTTCAGAAAAGAAGTGTATGCTTTTCAGGCGGTCAAGGAAGTGCTGGTATGCCATACCGGTCCATACCATCCCACTTCAAGCCCTGATCGAGCTAAGTTAACGGTAAGAGAAAGCGGGAGTTCGAATTAAACCAACCAGTCAGGCAAGCTTGGATGAAGAACATCTTCGGTTTTCCACGCAGACTTTCACAGTGCAAATCGTCAAAGTACTCAACGATGTCAAGAATGCGGATTGGCTTGGCATCACTCGTGTACAGCACGCCAAGCTTGCCATGTGTCAGGATGCAGCAAACGAAAGCATCATAGTCCGAATGATTGATGGAAGAGTTCGTCAGAAGTAACGTCTCAAGAGTTTCCATCGTCAGTTCCTCATGAATTTCGACTTTAAACTTCAGCTTCTCAAACAGCTCTTTCAGACTCTCTGCCAGTTCACAAACACAACAGACAAACTAAAGCAGTGGTGCCCTAAGTCCAGCACGTGCAGGGTGTTTTCCAGGGTTTGAAAGCTGGGCGTAGCACTCAGAATGGGGTCTGACTTGGGTAGGCCTTAAGTCTCTGACGGACAGAATGTTTGACGACCTGGTAGCGTTGATCAGCCTGTGCCAGTGCCTATGTAGCAACATTCAACACCCCTCTGAGCTACTGGTGGAGGTTATCACGAGAGGAAACCAGGGGTGTTGTATGAAAGTTAGGGTATTAATCTCCTATGGCGTATAGAAAACTACCAGGTCTGCATCCGGCATAAAATTTCCTGGGCCTTCATCTGGACAGCCAGATGTTAAGCATGGGCTGTGAAATATAAAAGAAAATGACTAACAGGTATTTTTTATAACCTTAGCCTTTAAACTTCATCCCAAATTGCACTAGTGACAAAAATTGAGCAAAAATTCATCAATGTATATGTTGTGAAAAAAAGCCAAAATTATGCAAACAGATGCGATCTAAAACATTTTATGCAGTCAGACAGAACCAAATATCTTCATTATCTGGCAGAAAAAAGAATATTTATTTGCCAAACTGGTTCACAATAATTATATACAATAATTACACCTCACATGATAGTGTGAGTGTTGTAAGGACGACCTTCAAAGTCTATGGGAAAAGGCAAACTTTGACCCTCAGCCAACCAAAAACCCCCAAACCGATCGTCACCAAATTTGAATGGCGTGATTAAGTCGTGGACCCCTACCACAAAAAAATTGGGGCTCAATCCACCCAGGGGTTTTTGCTCCACATATAGGTGAAATATACACCTTTCTTGTTCGAAATTTACTACACTTTTTTGGTTCTTAAAATCGCCTAAATCGAGGCCGTTAAACCAATTTTTATGCTTAATGCGTCAAATGTCGCAGTTCTGCGCAAGAAAGTGCCTTATTAATGTTAAAAAATAAAAATTCAATTTTTGACTTATTTATTCGAAAAACTCAAAAAAATTACAATGCGCCTATGGGGAAAATTTAAAAGTTCTTTAAACTGTCATAACTTCCGTTGTGCGCAAGAGAGAGATGTAATTTTTGGTGATAGATATGGTTTTCAGGGTCAGCTTAATTGACAGTGACATTTATATTTAACCCTGGTTGACCTCCGTTGCCATGGCAACAAAATTTGAGACAAAATTGGCTATAACTCGGCTTGCGTAAGAGATTTTTGTGAAATTTTTGCGCCTATAGGAGGGTTTTCAGGGATGGGCCATCAAATGCTGCCAATCGCATTTTTCCCTGTCCAACCTCCATTGCCATGGCAACGAAATTTGGGACAAAATTGTAAGGACGCCAAATGCATAGCCCTATCTAAAATTACGCAAATGATTTTTGCTGTTTTAGAGGACAGATATCATCACATTGTCCTTACACACAGTTGTATAGTGGTAAGTTTTTTTACATACACGCTAAAAGCGAGCTGCCAGGAAACCAAATGCTCATATCAAGCCTATCCACCCATGTATCATAACTGAAACATGGCAGTAACACTGTAAATAATCAAAATATATAACTGAACATTAAAAAAAACAAAAAAGAGTGCAAAAATGTTAAAAGAAACATACAACAGGTATCACAACCAGCAGGAATATGACACCATCATTGAGAGACCACATCAATAAGAAAGAATTACCTAAGTTTATACTTGAATGTACCGGTAGTTGTAAGGATTTTTATATTTTAAAAATCTTCTGGCAGTTAATTTCGGAAATTACAACCAATAAAATATTTACAGCTGAAAAATACATATTATTTTTGTTTATAATCACGACTGCCAAAAGACTATATAAAATATCAGAACAAAACTAACCAACGTCTTTATCGGCTCCGCTGCGAGGATTCAATGGGATTTCTCCTTTGTCAAAGTGTGTTATATTAATGATGAGGCACACTCCTCTAGGCTCACTGCTCATTGGGTACTGGCCCAGAACTTCATATATTGCTAAACAGACAACATAATGCATTAGCTAGTAGCTACACCAATATTTATATCACAACTGACTGAAACTGACATAAGTTTAATATATGCAAATTCTGAAGAAACAACTTCAAGGATTTTTGGACTGCTCTCAAATTTTTTTCTGCCCCAATTTTTTTTACTTTTGTTTTTCTTCCAGTTTAGTTCTTAATAGCATTCATTTTTTGGTTATTTCTGACGTTGAACATCTACTGGACTGAATGTTGTTCAACTGCTTTGTGATTTTTCTGATTTTATGCATCCAAATATTGGTTCTATTTGTCTCATTTCAGTCTAATTTATTTTAAATTATAAATTGGCACATAGTGATAAAAATTAATTTCTATAAATTAACATTAACTAATCTATTAATTTTGAACAATGATTGCAGTCCATCAGAAAAAAGCTTTAGTAGAATTACTAGTCTTATCATAAAGGCTTACAAAGTGCAAATGGCAAAACTAACAGTGTACAAGCAGTATAGAACTACAAATCTTGACAATTTGTCAAGTGCCAAATGTGTACTTGTTTAGTAATGTTACTGATATTAAGAAAATTTTTTGTTCAAATTTACAGACAACATTCGAATCTAACATATTCAACAATCAATCGACAATTAATCATCAATTTCTACAGCCTTAGATGATGACGACAAAAGCTGTTACCAGCAGGAGTGGGTCCGCTGACAGGTACACTGATGAATGTTGCATCATTTCCCTCAGTTGCGACAGAACCTGACTGCAATGGACCAATGACTGCAATTCATTAAACACATCAGTACAGAGCGAGCTGCAAGACTGTCTGGACTACAGTGATAGCTTACCTTAAACCTAGTCGGTTTTCATCATCGGTTTAACTGCATTTTTTCTGCATTGCATTCAAGAACAAATATGTCAAAATGAATGTCGATACTCCCATACTGTTAGCAATACAAATGTTTGCCAAAACTATGGTTTCTGATAATGTAAGGTTTATTTGGATATATATGTAAAAAGAACTTACCAGTTAAAAATGTGTGTAAGGATGATGTGATGATGCTAGTCCTCTAAAACAGCAGTACCAAGAAGAGGGGGTCGACGGTCGACTTTCGCCAACCGTTATAAATCCGTGGTTATTTCGAAGGGGGAGGGGGGTCAGTGAACCAAGGCCGATCGTTACAAATCAGAGTTAAACTCGAAGGGGGGAGGTCGGCGGTACCAAGGGGGGTCAGCAAACCTATTTCAGCTGACCGTCCTGAATCCGGCGTTAGTAACGAAGGGGGAGAGGGTCGGCGACTCAACTTTCGTCGACCCAGTCCGAATTTAAAGGGCATTTTAAAAGGACAATTTACGGTCTGTTAACTAACAATTTATAAAACCGGAACAGGAGAAATTTAAGAAAGAAAAATTTGTACGATAAAACTAACCTGATAAAATAGAACAATTTAGTAGATTTAAAAGAAAAATGGCCAAAAAAGTGAAATAATTTAGATGAATAATATTAACCATGGATCCCTCATTAGCACAAGAAGCAGTCTGCCTAATTTCTGACGTCATACACAGAGTAAAAGATGGCTACCGTGAAAGATGGTAGCAGTGTAAATTCACAATCTGCAGTTCTGTATAGAACACACTAAAAAGTACAATAAAAACCAAAAACAAAACCATAAACTGCGGTTTTTGAAAAAACCGAAAAACTAAAACCGAAAAGCAAACCGAAAAATGAAGCAAAGTCATATTTTAAAAACCGCACTTGCCTAGTATAAGTAAACTCAAAAAAGCAACATTTCCAACAGCAGCATTGCAGCATGATAAGATGAAAGCACAAAGCTGACGTCTGACTGATTGTTCGATCGAATGACTGACTTTTCTACGAATATTGACAATCTTCCATGACTAATAACAAGTTTAAACTACTATGAAATCATTGATTTTGTTGTATGATTTATAAATGAATGGTTGCAGAAAATTTAACACACATGACATTCAAGTAAACTCAAGCAAAATTTTCTTACCATGTTAATCCAATAATAAAGCAAAATGCTCCATACTTAACAAGCCTTAAGCTGACTAAAGAATAATCAATAAAAAATAGCAGAAACAAACCTTCTCCATAATTCTTCTGTTCTTGTGCAACTAGCTCTTCATGGATCTGTGGAAGTATGAAATCATAGAACTGCTTCGGCTTTTCAACCTCTGACATTCCATAAAACAAACAATAGCAAGCTCTTGCATACATGTTTATTCACTAAAAATACGATCAATTCAACAAAAAAGAAAAGGCCTATGTAACATGCATAACCGAGTATAAAAACACACCAGCAGAAAACGAGAAGTGCAGTAATTTGGCAAAAGATGGCATTGCTGATCAATGCTACAACCTGGTGGATCACACAAGACACATACTTGTTCCTGGGTCATTATGCCAGAACAGCAGCTTGTACTGTCCGTTGCACTCACGGTTGCCTGGGTGACTGAGAATGGCATCCAGTGTGAAATAGAAACAGTCTCGTTCAGTGTACAGCTGATCTCTTGTCATATTAGCCAAGCCACTGAAATATGTCTCATACATTGTCAGCAGAGGCGTCGCCAGCTCTCCAACAAAGTAGTATGACTCGTTCTTCTAGCATAACAACAACGATAACAAAGACAAATTAGTAACTTTCACTCTTTATAACACCATATTCAGTTTTTGTTACAACAGACAATCTTTCATGATCAAGTCAGGTTTTTGACAAAATTTCTATGGCTTTAAAAATGCTCTGACCAAACATAATTAAAGCTTTAAAAATGTTGGCCCCATGCTATGCAGCCATCCACTTACAGAAGCGAAACCCTAAACACATCTTGACCTATGATCTTTGACCGTTTGTAGTGAAAATGGGTACACTGGCTTCTTCTGCCATGGGGAATATTCACAACAATTTTCATTTTTCTATGCTTTTTAGTTTTCAAGCTAGGAGTCCATACAAAACAGACAAACAAATGGGCAAGGCCTGTAATGCAGCCTGTTAGGACAGCTGAATAAAGACAGATAACATAAACAACAAATACTTACTTAATAACTTACCCTCTGATCAATGATCCGGTACAGAGAACTCTTGTAGTCTCGGTATTTATTGCCAGCTCTGTGCGCAACACGAACGACAAACTTGTCGGTGTGCTCAATCTTTCCTTCTTCGCTGATCTGCGGAGGACAGAAGCAACTCTCCGGCATTATGAGAAACATCTTTTTCACAGTGCACTGCAGAAGCTGCGGACACCCGGCCAGTGTCTGCTCTTCCAGTCTCTTCTGAAACTCTAGATCAATCAATCAATCAAGCAAACAATCATTCTGTAACACAGCCAGTCAATCAAGCAATCACTCGCTCATTCAGGCAGACAATCAGTAAATAGAAAAATCAATCAATCAATGAACTGACTGATAGATCAACCAATCAATAATTCACTCACTCATGTACTCAATCAGTTAGTCAATCAAAAAAATGAATAAATCAATCAATCAATCAGCCAATCAGTCAATCAAATAATTGACTAAAAACACGTAAACAAGATGTCAAGCAGACACAAAGACAGTAACAGATCACATCGACAAACTTTTATCCAACACAAACAGACAACAAATTCTTCAAAATTTGAATGTATTCAAACGTTTTCTTTATAGATAGCAGCTGTCTCTGACCACTAAATTTATGATTTTTTTTAACCAGCAAGTATTTACTCCATTTTTGTCATGTTTTCTTAAAACCGTACTTCGAAGAATTGATCAAAACAATCTTTTTACGGTCTGGATGCATGTTTATGTCATCCAGCAATCTCACCAAATCTTATGACACAAAATTTAATGAAAGCCACTGATTGCATCACATTCAAAACTAGTGACAGCATGACAACAGATGTTGTTTGAAAAATCAGAAAAGATTGCAATGCGCTGTTAAATTCATTTGCGAAAGAATTTGTAAAACTAATGAATATCTGCCATAGTCACTAAGGCATTTTATTTATGGTAATTAGTGATTTGCAGCATTACCTATTCTAGGAACCGGGTAGGCCTACCCGGTTGCAATTACCCAGGTACCCGGACTCGGTTTTAACTTTGTGTCAGTAAAGGAAAAAAAACTATGAAGTGACATATGGGTGTCATCTGTTAATTAAGTTACCCAATATTTTTCCATAAAGTTAGGTTTTTCATATAAAACGTTTATAATGTGTCTGTGTCTGAATTTTGGAACCGGGTCCAGGTACCCGGTTCCTGGTACAAATCACTAATGGTAATACAACTGTATTTTGGTGGTCTATAAAGTTACCAGGCAGCACAAGACGCAGATATCCATAGTAATATCCAAAAGCTGATCCATATCCAATGTTTTCTTTTGGCATTACCGCCAAAGCTGGACTTGGCTCTGAATAAATACAGACATATTTTCAACACATTGATCAGCAAATCTCTACAATTCCACAAGAGTAAACATTATTAACTAAATACAACAAATAAAATTAACTATTCTTTAATACAGACTTTAAACTTTGTATAATTTAAGGCTATTTCACAGCATGTAGCACACACAAGACTATTATCACTTAAAATTAAGCAAAAATAAGAGAAAATTACATGCATAATCAACCATTTTCACGAACAAATAATACGAATATTTTTAACTTCAAATACCATGTGACCAAAATGCTTGTTACTAAAAAGTGCAACTTATTCTTGTCAGCATAAATCAACTATAAAAATTCACACCAGTAACCTGTACCCACATGTTTTCATCAGTAGTAGGCTAACACATACCCTTCTTGAGTGCATCAGCAAGACCATTGAGAAACTCGGGATTTTTCAGTGTGTCATCATCATGGACATTAAGCACACCATACTCGCTAAGCTCAGAAGGAACACTGGCCAACTGCGGATGCTTCAAAACAACAACCATGTCACGGCTAAATCTCTTTGCTTTATTCACCACCTCTGCAACTTCCATTTTGTACCACTTATCTTCAATAAATGATGGAGAGACATACAGCAGGCATTTCCGGCTTCGAGCAACACCTTCAATGATTGCACTTTTTGTACCTTGCTGGCTATGTGCAGGATCATACTTTGGAAAACAGAGAATGTCACGCCGCTCCAGCATTTCTCGCAGACCATTCACTGCTGACGTCAGATCCAAGACACCGCATCCAAGATATACATCATACTTGAACGGCCCATTCTTGTCTGGTAGGCCTAACACTCGATCTGCCATACTCAGCACTTTCTGGTAAAACACACAAACAACACAAAAATACAGAAATTTGTTAATTTAATGCAAACTTTAAACTACGCATGCATGCAGATTGGTAAAGACAAAAATGTCAAGCAAATCGACAAAAACATGAACAAAATTTGGTAACAAGACAGTGACAGATTGTGGATAACAACTGTAGAGCTAAATGGACATATTTAAGAATAGTTTGACCAACTAGTGCGCTGGTCATACCTCCATCCCTAACCCTAGCTCATCTTTATCAGGTAAGCTTTTCACGTGTTCGGAACGAAAACCCGAGGAGGATAGGCCTACAATTCGACGTGACGGGCTGATAAAAGTGAAAATACACAAAAGAATAGATCCTTTGATATGGGCGAATTCTCAAATATTTTAAAACGAGATACTTATTAACTAATATCCGAGGCTGTCGTGATACAGTGCTTTATAGTGAATCTTTGCCAGACCGGTCAATAAAAAGCATCGCTTACCACAGAATGAAAATGTCCGTTCGCTCTTATAAAATATTTAGGCAAATGATATCAGAATATCATGACTTAACGCCACATAATTATCCAAACGCGAAACTATGTGAGTTTTTTTCAGGAGAAACAATACACTCTAAAATCCCCTGCTTCTCTAGGAGTTTAGGACGCTCCGGGCTGACGCCGGGTTTTCCTCCACTTTCGGTTTCGTCACGTTAGTAAGTAAGTAAGTAAGTAATATTCAAGTTCATGTGATTGAGGTCTTTTCAGTCATATCGGCTACAGTTGTATGGATGGTTGGATCATTTGCACCAACAGTAAATTTTTAACAGTCACAGCGCCAATGAAATAGCCTGTAACGGGTACCAATACGGCAGTGCACTACTCGATTAATTTTTCTGAAACATCACTATGAGTTACGGCGCCCGGAAGTGAAACTGTTCGTTTCTATGACAGCCAGTGTAAATAATTGTGTTTACAGAGTTGGAGTGGTTTAGGTTGTTGTGGGAAACATTTGCGAAATAATCATGGAAATAAACATAGAAAAGCCAGGCTTTGAGATGACCTATAAGCCAGGATACAGTACAACATACGGCGACACCTATAACTGGCAAGAGTACTACGCGTCTCGTGAAATGTAGGCCTAACTTATTTTTCTCATATCAGTTCTTGATACTAACGATACTGTATAGCGTCTACGATAGCGTGAAATGTCCCGTTTAAATACACTGCTAGCACCCTTTTTGGTTGTCGATGCTGAAGTGCATTTAGAGCTGTACATCAGTGGCTGTAAATGGCATAGGCATATAGGCCTATGTATTTCCAGTTGAACGTATAAAAATGTCTGCAGTAGTAGGCCTATAAGTGATTTTGTTTCTGTACCGTTTTATCATTAGACTGACTATAACAATTACGTAAGACACAGAAATTTTAATTTGATTTGCTGTGGTGCTATCAATTAGTTTTTTAACAGGACTTGTGCGAGTAACTAAAAGTAATTTCTTAGTCGGTACATGCACATACAGGATCTCTTTGATCATTTTGTAGTAACTCTGCCAGATCTCATTTCTTACTGAATGTGTCATTAACCTTGGGAGTGTCTTGCCTGCAGACCAAGTCAATTTTGATGTCTTTTCAATTTTTAAATGTTTTGTAAAATTCATAAATGTTTCTTAGCTCGTGCAGTTAAACTATTGTGTTTGCTTACCACTGCTTATACTTATTTGCGTTTATTTTGGTTTTATTAGCAGGGTAACTGTAAACACAGTTTCTGCTTGCTGTTCACTCCACACCACTGCAATATTGTACTTGTTTTGGCATATTAAATGATGATGATGACGATGATAATGATGTAATGCATGGCTGTTTCAACTGTGTGCAGAAATCGTGACATTGGCCACCTTCCAAAGGGTTTTGATGGAAGCAAACAGCGACCATACAAACGATCAGTGAGAAAAATATTTGTTTATGTTTTTGTTGCTAGTTGTTTATTTCTGTGACCAAGTTATTTGACAACACTGTATATTTACTGCAACTGACATAGCAGTTGACGCAAAATGTATTCCAGTCGTGATAAATTGCAGGGAAAAAACCTTGACTTGTGCTGACTATCATTTTGGATTTTTAACCTTTAACTTGACTGTTGCAATAACAAGATAATGTTTATATGAACACTGAGTCTGTCCAATGCATTTCGATAGTTTACAGTATATGTTCGTATGAATACAATCAGTGAGCTGTTTAGACTGGTAAAAAAATCAAACAGTTTAATTTCAAATTGCACAGCAGCAATGATCCATTTATCCTTTTCTATTATTTTAACTAAACGATAAACATTGTCAGTCACGAGACCATTCGATTCATCACAAGGGCTTTACTATAAATGGTCCATCGTCACCATGCATCTATCTTGCACCGTTGTGAAGATATGGTGCCTCAAAGATAATGGGGTCACGAACTTGACTTTTTGCGGTCACGTGACGTCATACGTCACGTGACCATTCGACTGCCGGGGTCGACTTCCTATCGGTGGTCCATGGTGACCATGCGTCCATCTGGCACCGTTATGGAGATATGGCGCCTCAAATGGGCGCCATAATGGGAAGGGGAAAGGAGAAGGAAAAGGGGGAGGAGAAAGGGAAGTGGAAGGGAAAGGGAAAAGGAAAGTAAAAGGAAGAGAGCTTAAGAAAAGTTGGACGCACGGACGGACGCAGGGACACTCAGGTGATTTTATACTCTGTTTAATGCTATGCATTGCATTGGACAGACAATAAAGTAATATAATCAAAATTTTTTACAGTACTGAAAACAGAGTGGAAGCCCATTGTGTTAACCTCAACACCAAGCCGTCTATTATTAGGTAATCAGCCTACTGTGCCTGCATGTGCTAGCTATCGTGCTATATAACTTACCAGCTTACTTACTTTCTTACTGTGACTTCTAAGATTGTCGTTTCTGGACATGAGTCTGACTGGTGTAAGTAGCACTGTAGCAAGTACATGGACCTTTCTTACCTTTTTATTAGAACTGTTAATTTGCTTATAGTTAACTTTGCAATAAAATTAACAATATATTAGTGATTAATTTTGCTTAAAAGTCATGACCAATTTTGTGATGATGTGCCGTCCGTTAAAAAACTACTCACTTACTCACTTGGTAGTTAATTTTCACGGCTCTACAGGGTGGGTCAAAAAATGGCACAAAATATTTATATACCAATAACTTCGTCAAATATTAACCGATTTTCAAAAGTCTTTCGCTGTCGGTATCAGCAGAAAATTTGTAGTAACATTAAACTAAAGATACCACCACACTTTATACGTGTCGTTACACTATACCTTTTGAAATGTCAGACATGCACTCACGCCGGCGACGACTATGACCAATTGCATGATCAACGTTGATTGAGCCTGACATATGGCTTCCAAACAGCTCGAACTAAAATCTCGTTGATTAGGCTGTTTCGGAGGGCCCTTTAACAGATGGTTAATTAACGTTGACAATTCACGACAATTAACCAGCTGAAGCACTACACCTGTGAGTGGCGCAAACTGTCGCAGCGTTTGGTTAATCGTGCCATTGGTCAGACTCAGCGGCGTCGCTGGCTTGAGTGCGTCGTCCAACAGCAAGGCGGATACATTGAACATTTAATGTGAAAACTGCAAGATGTGACAGCTTACTTTGGACAATAACTGAGGCAATAAACAGTTTTTTGTCATTAATTTTTTTAGAATGTGTTGTAACAGATATCGTCTTGTTTTTAATTGTTGCTTTTAAGACACTGATATTTCATTAGGTAGTGTAGCAACACACTTAAGGTGTGGTGAGATCATTATTGATAGTGTTACTACAAATTTTCTTTTGATTCCGACAGTGAAAAAATTTTTTAAATCGGTTTTTATTTGATGAGGTTATTGGCGTATAAAAATTTTGTGCCATTTTTGGCCCACCCCGTATATTGTGCCTCTGTTCACCAAGCAGTGTAATTTGGTACCGGTCAAAGGGAGGTGACACTCTGCGGCTGGACTGGTAGCCGTAGGTCTGGCGTCGCACTGGCCATGGCCATGCGTTACGGACTCAGTGGTCTATCCACCTATGGGCTCTACCATCATAGAAAGACAGATGTGCACCACATCTATACGCTTCGGCACCCCTTTATTTTTTTACCTTACATTGTGAGTGATCTGCGTGCGCTATAGGAGAACGACCCGTGCTCGCCGAAGGAGCTGGGAGACACGTGCTGCGTGGTGCCCAAGTGCGACGAGCACGGTCGCGATCCTGCTGTCTTCGAGTCGGACGAGTATCCGTGCATCTACCGCGAGCTGAGGACCGTCAAGGACGACCGCGATCGCTACGTCGACCCGTTCCGTCTGATGAGAACGATGCCGGACGGACGCCGACTCATCTATGACACCACCCACCCGGACCTGATGTACGCATCGCAGTGGTCGTCCGAGCTCGCAGACACACCCAGCTGCTACTCCTTCCCAGTCACCCTCGGCTTCGACGCTGAGATTCCCTGGAAGAAAGACCTCCAGTGGCAGGTGAGGACTGGTGATTGCTATGATAATGATGATGACAGTAGCAAGCCTGTAATGCCGAGTGCTGCCATGTATGCGGCCGTCAGTTTTTCACGTTCGGCAACCTTGAGAATGACTTTGAACTTTTTGAACTAAAAACTGGCACATCGATTACTCCTGCCGTGGGAAGCAAGCATTCACACCAATTTTGGTTTTTCATATAACATCTTTTTTTTGTTTTCGAGTTAGGAGCTCGTACATCCGACTGAAGTAATTTGGTAAAAGGCGGAATCGCTGATCGGTGCTACCACGTGGTAAATCAAAAATAAGCAACTTACAATTTTTGGCTGCTGGTTTAAACTCCCCAAAATTCCCTTTTTCCTTGAAGGGTTTACGGACCCCCGTCTGACACAGTGTATAATTGAAGCCCATTAGTGTACCTGCCAAATGGTTTAAAAAGGGTGCACCAATGTGACAGATGACAGACCACGCTATGGAGTATGGAGAAATGTGTAGCTATGGGCAGAATCAGTTGCGCTGCAAGAAGCACTGTCGCCGAAGAATAATGATTATAGTAAAACAAGCCAAGATTATTGCTGGCACTCTATAGTGCCGACGTGTATAGACCTATGCGGCCGTCTGTTTTTTGACCTTTCATGGCCTTAACCTTAGACTTCCTGAACTAAAAATTGCGCACCGGTTACTTCTGCCTTGGAAATCATTCACACCAATTTTGCTGTTTTTAGCGTTTTTTGTTCTAAGTTATAGGACCCCGTACGGGACGGGACGGACGGGCAAGAGCCATAATGCGGCCTACAGCCGCATAATAATGCACGGCGCTAACATAGCGGTAAATATCACTATACACTATAAATTTGAAAAATTTACACCAATTTTACCAGCTGCGTCGGGGACCCTGAAGACGTGGGAACCAAGGGCGTAGGCAGAGAAAGTTTTAGGGGTTTATGGATTTGGTTCCTTCAGGTCCAAAGAGCCAAAAATCGAGGCAAATGTTGGGGAGGGGCACTGAGCCCATCTCTACTATTTGTGGGGCATGGGAGCTCCTCTGTATTTTTGGTGTAGAAGAGTTAGGTAAACGCATTTAATTTAATTTAGTAGGTGCAACTAGCTGCTACAGATAATAGTATTACTGTATGCAGACGGAAGTCAAAACTAACGCAGTTTGGCATATGGTGCTCCTAATATCTCCCGGAGTCAAGGGCCCCTTTGCCTCTACCCTTTAGCCTCCCTGTGTACGTGTGCACTGATGGAAACTTTGTGGTTGCACATGGAGGTGGAAAGCGAAGTTGGCAAATGGCCGACGGATCGGTGGAAGGACTGGACGAAGGTGGCCAAGTGTCCGTGCTATGACGGACACGATGACCAGGTCCAGTACTCCAAGTACAAGATGCCGGCCACCTTCTGATCCGCCACATTTTGATCCGCCATTCCAGTATCGTCGATCCGCATGCGATGCAGTCATTTCATCTCGTACCATCTCCAACTCTCGTCATTCGCCAGTTGCGTTTTGTTTCCCAATGAATACCCGTTCCGTATATTCACTGATCATGTCTAGTTTTGCAGTATATATATGCATTTCATACATTTATTTTATCAAACCATTTGGGTCCATGTAGACCTACACTGTTTACAGGGAGATGCGCTATACATATTAGATTCAACTGTTGTACCATGGTTTACAAATTTGTTTTTTTATTGAGTGAATAACAGTTCTGAACATTTGCTAATCTTGTCTGGTTTTTTTTTAATGGTGGTATTTTAATTCTGTTCAAGCCTTCTGGTTGAATTATCTCAATCATCAATCATCGACTAACTTACATCGCATGTTTTCCAATCTCTATTATGAAATGACACAAATTGTAATTATCGAAAATGGTGTTTTTGTATGAATTTTCATAATTACATGTAGCAGCATGTAGGCCTAGCGTAAAATCTCATCCATTGTGTCACGCTAACGTTTTTGACATTGTTTTCATTAAATTGTTATAAGCTTACACGCGTATTGTTGTTAGATCGACTGTTCACAACTTCACACTGTCTGAGGTTTTACAGAATCTCTGGTTTCCGTTAGTTTAGCTCTGTTTATATAAAGTTATTGATGACTTTGGTTATTATTTAACGACAGACAATTGAGTTTGAAATGTCGCCGAGCATTATACAATATACATATACTACAGGGTGTCTCAAAATGGCACAGTTTTTATACGCCTAAACTTTATCAAACATTAAACAAGTTTCGAAGTTTTTTGATTGTCAGAATCAGGACAGAATTTCTAATAAAACTATCACAAAAGATCCCACCACACCTCAAGTGTGTTGCTACACTACCTTGTGAAATGTCAGTGTCTTAACAGCAACAGTTGAAAACAGGACGACTTCTGAAACAACCCATGTTTAGAAATTAACAACAGGAAACAATATATTCATTTTCTCAGTTATTGTGTAAAAAACTGCCATATTCTGCTGTTTTTACATTACATGTTCGGTGTGTACGTCTTACTGCTGGATGACGCACTCAGGCCTAATACTTCGTTTACATGAGGAAGCAAACATGAAACAAAGATGAAGCAAACGTATTCAAAATACACGTGCACGACGTGTGCTCCAAGTTTGCTTCATGTTTTGTTCCATCAGGCCTGCTTGATGAGAGCTTCATGTGTGCTTCATCGTGTGAATGGGGTATAAGCCGTCGACGCCACACACCACTTAAACGCCGCATTGCGGTGCTTTTATAAGACACAAGGTAGTGTCTATGACTATCCCGTGTAAAATAACTTTGAGACATAAGCTTAGGATTATTGTGTATGCTTTTGTTTATTAACAGTATTAGTATTTGTCAGCTTATAGTGATATTTGATTACTTAATACGTATCTACGCATTTTCACCAGGATTGTTAATCTTCTGGCACTGCAGTAATTTTGTACTTTTAGCCTATTATTAAAATGTCGACAACATTTGTGTTGTTAAAACAGTCAAATTCGTCAGCTTGTAGATCATTTCGGTTCGATTAGATGCAGCTTCAGATGAAGGCCATCTTTTCTGACATCATCAGAAAGAAAAAATGATTTTAATAGGCTTATATCACGCGCTAGATCGGCTAGAACATAGAAGTGAACACACATGTAATAAAAGTAAATACTGTATCACAGAATCATTATTTATATAAACGAACTCATACAGTTTTGTCATTTGTTTATCATTGTGTTTTAGTGTTGCTTTTGTTTCGTTGAATACGTTTATCATCATCGTCATCGTCACCTATTTTGCTGGATAACACATCAGCAATAGAGACGTTTGCAAGCAAAAAATACATGAGCAAGACATGCCAGGCTTATACGTTTATGGAAAAAATAATTACTTATTAAAAAGTATACTGGTACGATAATTCCTGCCAAAAATAACACTTTCTGGCAAATGTTGCCCCTGGTCTTATAAGTTGCATCACACGGCAAAATAACTACTACATTCGTTTATGTACAAATCTTATTTCGTCTATATACACTGTGTTTGGTAAAAAAGCTAATCCCCTAGACAGCGTGCAATAAAAATGTCAAATCTGAATAAATCTGAATAACGTTTTGTACTCAATCCCCGATAAATTCCTGAAGCGATTGCCAAATTTCATTGATAAATATTGTTTCTTAGCGGAGTTATTAATTGTTGAATATCAATAACAAAATATCTCCGTTACCAATATGGCGTTACACAAGTAAACCCCTCTGTTAATGTATACTTGCGTAACTCCAACAAACAAAAACTGATTCTAACAAAATTCTACGCCGACAATACATCATCTGTTGTCAATCAAAGTGCCAAATTTCAGTAAAATCCACCGAAGCACACAATAGCTACAACGGCTTTTGTGACGTCACTTCAAAAAACTTTAGTTTTAAGTCTTTGTGTCTAACGTTATCCACAAAGATCAGAAACTGAAGTGTTTTGGGGGTAACCTCACAAAAGCCGTCTAGCTATTGTTCACTTAAGCAGATTTAAGTGAAATTTGGCAGTTTGATCGCCAATAAATGGCGTATTGTAAATGTAAAATTTTGTTAGAATCAGCTGTTGTTTGTTGGCGTTACGCAAATGTAAATTAGCAGAGGGGTTTACTTGCGTAACGCCATATTGGTAACGGCGATATTTTGTTATCGATTTTCAACATTTAATAACTTTGTTAAAAAATAATATTTTTCAATGAAATTTGGCATCCGCTCGGAATTTATTAAGGATTAAAGTGTGCAAAACTTTATTCAAATCAGTTCAGATTTGACATTTTTATTGCATTATGTCTAAGGGATTAGTTTTTCACCGGACACAGTGTAGATAAAACACGTGTGTGTAACATTTTTACGCACGAGAGCTAGCATAGCTATACACTGTGTCTCAAAAAAAAACATCCCCGACATTTTCGACTGTAACTTGAAAACCAATTACCAAATTCTGATAATTTTTCGTAGGAATATTTTTGATACAACTTGCCATCGAGCGAATATTCAGTTTTTCACTCCATTCACCGTTTGTTTCTGCACTACCTGGGGAAAACACAACGAGCAAAATATCACTTTTTTATCTAATGCGATATGACTGCTTAATTAACATAACGCGTAAAAACATATTTTGTTCACATTTTTGACACTTTGGCTGACATTTCATCCAGTTGTTTATTTCTCAACTGCCTGTAATAAAATTGCTTGAAGTGTTGGCCCACTATGCAAACACGAGCAAGGAGACGTTTTCTCCATTCATTGACAGCAGTATCGATAATGTTCTGCTCCAGACCAATCCAGGCTGTACCAGTCGCTTCTTGACTTTACAAACATTCCTAAACTTCATCTGGTATCTACTGCATGACTGCTGCACACTGCTGCATGACAGTCAAACGTTGTAATAGACCGGTCTACAGATTAGGACAGATGAAATTTATTGACGTTTTGTCATTCATTTTAACATGTATTGTGCTTGGACTGATTCCCCCTGGTAGTGCAAAAGCAGATGTTGGGCGAGGTGAAAACTAAAACACATGTTAAATAGCCAATTTTGTCAGAAATATTTCTGATAAAAATTGTTAAGATCTGCTAATCTTTTTTTTCAAGTTATGATCGATAATGTTTGGGATGTTTTTTTTAGGTTTTCTGTTTATTTCAACACATATTTTGCTTGATCTGCTTTTCCTAAGTAGCGCAAAAGCATACACTGAGTGAAGTGGGAAAATAAAGTCATTTTATGGGAAGTTGTGTGTGGAATATTCCTACCAAAAATTATCAAAATCTGTTAATTGGTTTTCAAGTTACAGTCAAAAATGTCGGGGATGTTTTTTGAGACAGTGTAGTGCGTATTAGCTATGGTAATTCTGTCTTGGTGTCTTGTGTCTGTCACGTCCCGGTACTGTCTCAAGCCCAGGTGAGATAGAGACTGAGGGTTTACACCATATGATAGGCTACAGTATCTAGTATTTTGTGACAAAATTTCATGAAGATGGGTTAGGAAGGCCCCGAACGAAAGGAAGAAAGAGGGGCAACCCCCTAAGAGACGTTATTTTATCGCTATTGGCTTGTATAGCGTGAAAATGGTTGCAGATAAGCAGAGACATGCTGCTTATCATAACGAGCACTGATGACGAGCTTCTTAGGAATGTCAACATTGATGACCTTGAATGACCTTGAATTCCCAAAACAGGGGTTTTTAGTGAATTTTTTGCGATGTTGGTCTGCGACACACATTTCAAGAGTGAATTGCGCCAAAATGGCTTGAGATAGACCAATATAATTCTTGCGTATGAAATTGTCAGCATTGAATGTAGATGTCAGTAGATGTCCAGACCCTCTAGGTTCAATGAGGCCTGCGCATGTGGGTGTCAAATGGGGTACCCTTTAAAATGGATTTTATCTGCTATTGGCGTGTCCAACGTGAAAATGGTTGCAGAGAGAAGTGCCAGCACAGATTATGCTGCTTATCATTACAAACACTGGCGACGAGCTTCTTAGAAATGTTAACATCGATGACCTTGAATGACCCCAAAATAGGGGTTTTAGTGAATTTTTTGCAATTTCAGTCTTCGACACACATTTCAAGAGTGAATTGCGCCGAAATGGCTTTCGATAGATCAAGATTACCCGGGAACAGGAACTGCTATAGGCTGTCGCGCGTCTCATGAGCATTAGCTCAGATTTCTTGTTGACGACTGGTGTGCATCTTCAGCGCCTCATTAAGGTTTTTTTGGGGGAGGGCATGACCAACGAAGTTTTTTCGCCGGTTGTCGAACGACGGTGCAAAATGTCATCATAGTCAATCCGTATTTTTCAGTAATTTGGCATACATTTTGACACAAATAGGCCTTGCGCTGTACAAAACTGCTTCTATCATGTGGTATTGTGTTATGTTATTAGCAACTTTTCCCTCAGTCAAAGTTAATTATTTCACACCGGCGTCGATGCTTTGTCAATTAGCGGCAATGTTCCGTGAACATGGCTTTAAGTAGCGAATGGGCAAATTCGACATCGTCTTGCTGAACGGTAATACGATTCCAGCGCTCGATGTAACGTTGCTCTGTGCTACTGCAGTCCTTGTGTTGTTCATCGGCCACGAGACAGACTCGGACCTGCGGAGTGTCATCAGCTTTTCCAGCACCGAAAACAGCCAGGGCCAGTTGTCTATATCGGCGCTGTGCTCGACGACGACCACCGCCTGGGATACGGCGACCACTGCACGGAGACCCTCCGAGATGGCACTGCCCCAGGGCACGTCACAGTTACCGTCACAATACGCCGTGACCACTATGACGCCGCAGATGTCTCGCAACACGCCTGGAGAGGTGTCAGACGGCGCCAGGACGCAGACCTCGCCGCTTTTCGCCACCGGTCTCGGACTGTCTCGGTCCAGAGTGATGTAGTCCGAGATGTGCCGACTGCCGACCATCCAGCGGAGGATCTCGCCGAACGTCTGCGCGCCGTCGGCGTTGGTCTGGTCGCCGGCGCGTTTGCGGACCACGTCGATCAGAAGTTTCCTGGTGCTGTTGGTTGATTCGCGGTCCTCCGATGTGTCCGGTGTGACTCCCAGGTCCAGTTGTCCGGCCTCGTGTAGGGCGGTCAGGTACGTGAATGCCGTTGCGCGTCGTGTGGATGCCCTCGGTCACGCAGTAGCTTTATCAAATGCCACGCGATATCTTGGGTATCTTTATCTGTCGCCAGCGCTTCGACAAGCATCTCGCTGCACTGGCTGAAGTTCTGCACGCAGTGCATGCTTAGCACGTTGTACTCCATTTGAACGGCAGCCTCCTTGACTCTTTTATCTTCCTGCAATTATAGCACGATGCAAGTAACTTGCAGAGCAACTGAGCAATTAACTAGAAGTGAGCGGAAATCGGTTCCAACTTCCATTACTAGTATTTCCATTCCTATTCCAATTCCCAGATTTCTCCCGACATCGTTCCCATTTCCGGCTAAATTCCCACTAACAATTCCTGTTCACTTCCCGTGTCAAACCGAAACAAATCGAATACACAAAGTAAAATATGATAAAACTAGAAATTTGGGGCAAAGCCCAACGTGAGTCCGCCCGGCGCCCTAAGTCCGATTGGGGGAAATTAAGGGGGGGGGGTAAAATT
>Ga0056128_1002376_pt1 | contig 22224 bp, 20 predicted proteins | sample WorMetLIZISLAND2_FD_71113 | JGI IMG/M metagenome (GOLD analysis project Ga0056128, IMG submission 71113) | Marine gutless worms symbiont microbial communities from Max Planck institute for Marine Microbiology, Germany - Olavius geniculatus... ... | reverse complement strand
TGTTTGTGTGTCATAGTCGTGTTGATGTCCGGAAGTATTTTCTTTGTAACCGTGTCGTGAAAATTTGGAATAGTCTACCCGCAATACTGGATGACTTTGCAAGCATACGCAGTTTTAACTTCTTAGTCAAGCGTACAGCTTTGTCTCGGTTTGTGAATTTTTATAGTTAGTACTGACTGTTTCTAAGTCATTCGTACTGTTTTATATATTTTTATGCTTTCCCCTTTGTGCTATCATATGCCTGATTTGTATGTACTGTGATGCCTATAAGTACTCATGGCCTTGGCATTGTACTTGGTTTCCAAGTTTCAAATAAATGAATCTACATTGTTGTCACTTATTGCAATATTTTATTTGATAAAAATGACGACTTTTATGTCAGACTTTGGGAGACAGAGCAAACCGTAAAAAGTAAGGGCTTAGTGATAGTTTTGTTTTTTTAATTGGCTGTGTAAATCACGAGCTAACAATTTCGTGCAGAGGACTGAATGAATGAACTAATGAATGACCGATAAATTAATAAATTGATTGTTGCAGTTAGACAACTCGGACGAACAGGCGGCCCAAGTTCGACGAGAACTTGACAGCCGGCTCAGCTCAGCCGACGAAATGACCAAGGTACTGCGTCAGCACATTTCATTGCATAGTTGTAAAGTAGTTTCTAAAGCTCACCAATAAATTTGAAACACTTTACCCGATCGAAGGCGTTAAGAGAGAGGGATATGGGAATTGATGCAAAAAAACGAATGTCAGAAACGGTGCGAGGTAGGATTACGGTTACTATCGATCACTAATGTAAAGTTTAGTATGACTTCATTGTTGCATGATGTGAGACTCGGTAGTCTAACGGTAAGGTGTCGGACTTGTAATCCTGAGGTCACTCAGGGGGCAGGTTCGACTCCGCACCGAGACACTGCCGGGTAAAGACCTTAGGCAAGTTGTTCACACACATGTGCCTCTGTCACCAAGCAGTATAATTTGGTACCGGCTTCAACGCTGGGAAGTAAACAGGCACACCGCGCGATACACTAGCCCCGTATCCGTGGTCTCGCAGTGTAAAAACTGGTGTCTGGTTGGGGGCTTTAGGAAACGGAGCTCAGCGCCGCCCTATGGGCAGTAAGGCTCGGGAAGGACTTTACGTTACGCTATTGTTGCATGTAGGCAGGCAGTATAGCGTAATACGTGCGGTGCGCGCGCTTGTGTTGTCTGCAGAAGAAGCGGTCGTTTCCGCGCTTTGTCGTCAAGGAGATGGAGAGCGCTTACGTCGACGAGCTGAAAGCGTCCATTAACCTTCTGATGGCGAATCTCGAGAGTCTGCCAGTCACCAAGGGCAGCAACGCTGAGTCCAAGTACTCGCTGCAGAAGTTCAAGAAATACTCCAAGTACGTCGCGTTGTTAGTCAGTTAATCCGCCGAAGGGGCTTATGCTGGTCGAGAATAAGAAATTGCAATTTTCCGACTACAGTTACATATTTTCAACAGAGTGCTCGAAATTTTAATTTTCTTCTTAAATTTTACAAAATCCAGCTATTTCCCGCCCTAGATTTTGTATTTTTCGAAAAACATTTTTTGACAGTAAGAAATTTTTCTTACAAACTACAATTAACGAGGATCAGTTGCTCCGTGCTCCTTTGCCGCGACGCCATGGGTCGTACGACTTTCATGGTGAAAAAAATTTCAGCGATCTAGTAATTTGCAATTTGCTTTTGTTCAAGCAATTTGCAGCGCAAATGAAGTTTTACAGCTTTCGAAAAGAAACATCTGAAATGTACATTGTACAGCCTGAAGAGCATTATAGGCTAGGTCCTGGGAGGTTTGTGTGTTGTCGACGCCACGTAATCGTTATGAAGAATACATTTTACACACTTGGCAATAAATATTATTAGATTGTGACCAATCTAATGTACTCCTTGCTCTCATTATTTTTTCCTGTATTCTTCTAAGTGCTTTTTCGTTCCTTTTGGCTTGCATTATTGACACGGCGTCTATTTGGGACCCGTTTAATATTATACTGATATAGTGAGTGTCGTCGAAGTCGTTATTGGAAATTGTCTCCCCGAAGTTCGTAAAATATTGCCTGATTTTACGAACTGAAGGAAAAAAATTTCCAATAATTGTCGATGACGCAAGTTGCCATTTGTCTTGTTATGCTTCAACGAATGCGTCTATCTGGCACCGTTATGGAGATATTATGGCGCCTCAAAGATAACGGGGTCACAACCTTGACCTTTTGGGGTCACGTGACGTCATCGATTAAGTGACCGTTCGACTCTCGGGGGTGACTTCTTATGGGTGGTCCATTGTGACCATGCGTCTATCTGGCACCGCTATCGAGATATAGCCATTTAAAGTTTTCCCAGGAAGGCTATTCCAGGAACGGAGGTCGGTCGTCGGTCGGTCCTCAGTATTACACTGATTTCATATACTCCTCTTCGCTACGTTAGGAACGTTGCGTGCGAGAAGTAAAAACAGGTTATCCCAGTGCCAACATAATATGTGGTCGTCCGCTTACAACCCTAATTTTTACCTCAAACCTAAACTTGACCAACGCAACATTTACGCTGGTTTTATTTTAGACGCATTTCTGCTTTCGTGCTAGGAGCCTGCACTGCACAGACGAACATACTGACGGAAGATCAGGCAAGACCCATAATGCGGCCTATTAGGTTAGCCGCATAATAGCACGTAACAGTAGAGATAATGTGAGTATGTTTGCATATGCGTACATATTGCAGACCGCAGCACACTGGTTACACCGGTGTAGCCAAGGTCGACGTGTCCGAGGACCCCGAACCTTCTCTGTCCAAAGTAGACGTCATCCTCACCTTTACGCTCGAGGTGAGCACATAGCAATCCATCTCAGTTTTAACCTCACGCAGTCAGTGAGCGTTACGCCTAGTTTCCATCTCATGCCGGGGCTACGCGCACCGATTTTCTTGTCCGAAGTGTTGTCCTAGTTGTCGTACAACACTTCGGACGAGGAAATCGGCGCGTGTATAATAGCCATGACTTAACGCAACGCCCGCAGTGCAAGAATAGACAGCGCTTCTACTCTTGCGTTTTTACGCGCGACAGCACGTAATGCTTCGCGCGTCTTAGCCATCGTCACGGTGTTTGTCTGTCTGTCTGTCACACCCTTGAGTTTTATCAAAACGGTGCAAGCTAGGATCACGAAAACTTCACTGTGAGTTGCCCCCAAAAACTGTAGTTTTTTGTGACAAAATGTCGTGCTCTTGATCGGCTCCCCTCAAAAGAAGGCGTCAAATAAGGGTACCCCCCTAAAGACATGTTTTGCCACTATTGTTTCTTTTGGTGTGAAAACGGTTGCAGATAGGTACAGACTTGCTGCATATCATAACAAGCACTGGTGACGGGCTTTTTAGATTTGTCAACGTCGATGACCTTGAACGATTTTGGACCCAAAAATGAGAGGTTTGGATAAATTTTTTCGCAATTTTTGGCTGCATCGGACATTTCGACAGTAAATTGCGACGAAATGGTTGGAGATAGACCAAGACAACCTGCGTACGAAATTTTTAGCAATAAACGTAGATTTTAGCAGTCCAAGTTTTGACCCCCTAGGTTTAAGGAGGCCGGCGCAAGTATGCGTCAAAGACAGCTACTTGTACTTCCTAAAATTGCGGTAAAAAGTTTTACCGCAATTATCTCGTGTAGCGTGAAAACGGTTGCAGATAGGCACAGACATGCTCCATATCATAACAGGCACTGGTGACGGGCCTTTTAGAATTGTCAACATCGATGATCTTGAACGACCTTGAACCCCCCCCCCCAAAAAAAAGGTGGTTTGGGTGGATTTTTTCGCAATTTTTGGCTGCAGCGCACATTGTAACAGTAAATTGCGACGAAATGGTTGGAGATAGACCGAGAAAACCTGCATATGAAATTTTCTGCATTAAACGTAGATTTTAGCAGTTCCAGTCCCGACCTCTTAGGTTTAAGGAGGCCGATGTAGGCGGTCGTCGAAGACGGTTAGCCCCATAAAAGTGGTTATTTTACCGCTATTGGCTCGTGTAGCGTGAAAACGGTTGCAGATAGGCAGAGACATGCTGCTTATTATAACAAGCAACAATGACAAGCTTTTTATTGGTGTGAACATCGGTGACCTTGAATGGCCTTGAACTTTTCAAATAAGGGTTTTAGTGTTTTTTGCAATTTGTGGCTGCGGCGTAGATTTCAAGAGTGAATTGCGTCGAAATGGATAGAGATAGATCAAGACAGCCTGCGAATAAAAACTGCTAAAGCGGTCGCGCGTCGCATGAGCTTCGCTCAAATTACTTCTTCTGTACCGTTGCAGTAGTGCTGCAATGCGAACCCTAACAAAATACAAGTTTTCACGTCTGTAGGGGGTTACGTTTTGCTCAGTGATAAGTCTCACCGTCAAGTTGGTAACAATTGGTAGATTTTGGACATAGTGGAACTCCATGCTACTTTTCGTTTTTTTGAGTTAAGGTCAGATGGTGGACAGAAAACATACAACTGACTAGCCTAGCTTATGAGACGCACATTCGTCAAGTATATGCTGGACACAATGTGTCGCTGAGTGTATTTTTGTGGCTGGTAAAGGTGGTGGTGATGGAAGTGAAGGACTTGAGCTGTTTGTCGTCCAACAAGATCGTCTACTGCACGATGGAAGTGGACGGCGGAGACAAACTGCAGACCGATCAAGCCGAGGCTTCGAAACCATGGTCTGTCTGTCTCAGTTACCTGCCTGCCACCTGCACATTTATATTTACTTTATCTAATTAATATCTTTGATGGATAAATTTGACAACACTGCTGGTACACAACATGCAAAGTAATGTTTTGACTGGACAACAAGGCGTGCACACTAACAGTTGTTTGGCATTAAGAATCCTACACAATTAGACAAGGCAAGTTAGTAACGGCGCAAATACATCTTGGAGAGATCAACGTCTTTATGCGACTGACTAAAACTAGCCAAGGAGCTAAAACAAGCCGTAATAGGCAAAGAGTTGCAGGCAGAGTTTTGTCAAACAGCTTTAGTGCATTTTGCTTTATGCGTTTCATGTGTCGCCGATTTTTGTTTTTTTTCCGTGTGTAAACTTGCGTGTCAGTGGTGCAATTAAATGCAGTTTCGTTTCCTTCTAGCGCCAACACAGCAGCCGTTGTTAACATAAATTAGATGAATATCTTACAAAAAAAACTAGACCGTATGTTGAAGCAACGGATTTAGACGAAACGTCAAGTTATAAGAAGGATACGTATCAGACTTTCAGTCAGATTTACAAACGTTTTTGTATACATATTGTTCGCATACAGGGTCAAAGGTCGCGTATAGTTCCTAATGAGCGAACCCATCTCAGAGCTACGGAGCGTCACTTGTCATATGGGATCACCTGCCACCCGACAGAGGTGAACGCGCCCCGCCTTAACCCCAGCCAGATAGGCCGGTACTCGATTTACCTACCCCGGAGGGATGGAAGGCTGAGTTGATCTAGGCGGTTGGTTACATCCCGAGATGGTTTACCTGCCTACAGGCAGTCACCCATCGCAGTATTAACCGGGCACGGCGTACAGTAACTTCGCTGATCGGATCAGACGCGTTACCACTACACCACGCCTACCGCTCAACGCGTTTGAACTGGTTTGTTTCAGCTGGGACACGCAGGGCGACTTCACGACGAATCAGCCGTTGCCGATCGTCAAGGTCAAACTGTACGTCGAGAGCTCGCGACTGCTGAGTCTTGAAGATAAAGAACTAGGACGAGTACGTCTGCCAACTTCATCATCATCATCATCGACGTTGATTAGGCTATAATATTTCTCTGTCTCTCTCACAGCGTCACCCACTCCACTAGTGTTCGGAACAAGTAAGCTTACCCGCGCGCCCTCGTCGGATGCCTGAAAACCCTGTTTTGATTTTTACGCGCGATTTTTATTGCGATTTTTAGGCTGCGATGCATATTTCAAAAGAGAATTGCCCCGAAATTGCTAGATATAGATTAAGACAACCTTAGTTCTGAGATTGACCTCTTAGATTCAAAGAGTTTGCCGTTCTGACTGCGAAGGCCTCAAATGTAGGTACTCTTTTATAATGCATTATTATCTTATTGCACGTCGCACACTAATTTTCTAGGTGGCAGCACCGATGCTGTCGCGCGTCATTTTAGTTTTGCTTAAATTACTTGTTTTGTAAGTCGTGAAATCGGCGAAAGTTTAATATTCATGTAACTACCAAGGAACGCCACTGGATTAAACTTGAACTGCAATTAATCTCTTAAGCTGACGGGATGTGTCAGAACTACATCCATCAAAGTCAGGTATAAAGGGCCAGATAATTTTGTCACACCGTGTAAAATTCAACTGTGTGTAATATACTGTAATTGTGAATATGACGATATGCACGTTTCGGACAACGAGGCATATACGCAAAAACCCAATGGGTTTTATTGGATAAATCTATCTAAAAATTCAGTAAAATCACCCCAAAACCATTTCAAGTTTAATCCAATTTTGTTTTTTTGGCTAATAATGCCATTCATTACAGTTTTGTTTAAACAAATTAAACGTATGCATTTGCAGTTTTTCGATATCTATTTGATGTGGACAAACTTGATAAACTTGAATCCATGAAAATTTCGGAAAGTAAGAGCTCTTAGTAAAAAGTTGGGTTTAACCCGATAAAACCTGCAGGAAAACCCACCGGATTGGGCTTTTGAAAACCGGGTTTTAAACCCTGTGAAAATGTTGCGGTGTTGCTGTTACCATGGACATGCAGGTGCTGTTAAGGCCGACGGCTACGAGCTCCAAGGTACCGGAGTGGTATCAGCTGGAAACGACCAAAAACTGTCCGGCGAAAAACCTCAAAATAAAGATCGCTACGCGAATGGACAAGCCGCAGAACATGAAGCACTGCGGGTAGGTAACGTAGGTTATGTGTATAGTGGTATACTTAACTAATACCCCGTTTACACGATCGAGCAAACATCGAGCTGGCTTGTCCAGCTAACAAATAGCCAGCTCGTTGAGCCAGCTTGATCGTGTAAACGGGGTATAAGTTTACTATGACGACGATGACTGGGGCTACTAGGCTACTACTGGTAGGTTGGGCTTACTACTGCTATTATGATAACAAAGCCGTATACTATTTTGCTCACATTTTGGCCTTATATTGACCGTAGCAGCTGGCGATATTGTAAGATATGTAGGCCTAGTGATCATGTCGGTGTGCCGATTGCAAATCTACTTTTTTGCGCAAGTTGAAGACGTATTTTACAAAATTTTTTTTTTTACTTTTATCATTCTGCTTTATTTTTCAACAACGTCTTGCATTTTCTGGAAAATATATCAACAGTAATCATCATTAATTTGTTAATTTTTTAATGAAAAATAAAACTAAACAAACGTTGTGATTTTTTTTGTTTAGACTGTTTTCCCATTATTCTGATAGGCTCACTTGCGGCTAGTTTGTAGGAGGTTGACAGGCAGTTTTTATGTGCCATTGTATCATAATATTGTCAATTGTATCGTATTGTAATGTGTGATAATATAGATATCTGTACTCGCAAGGAAAAGCTGTGTGGAAAAAATGGAAGAAGCGGTACTTTGTGCTGGTCCAGGTTAGTGACTTTTGATCTGCCAAAAAACGTTGGGTGCCGTTAATTAATAGTAATAGTAAAAATTTAATACACCATGTCGAGAAAAAATGAGTTCTTAGACATTTTGCTGTAACAAGTGCAAACCTACAATTAGTGAAACTTTTCACACACAAAGCGACAACTGCAACATCGATTTAAAACACCACGGTGTAGTTTTGCAGAAATCTGCCCTGTCTTTACAGTCTTGCAGGTGTGTGAAATATTAAATAACGCTGTCAAATGCTCAAACACAGTCGTTGGATGTTTGTGGTCTGGTCTAGGTGTCGCAGTACACGTTCGCAATGTGCAGTTATCGCGAGCGCAAAGCCGACCCAACTGAGATACAGCAGCTGGACGGGTTCACCGTCGACTACTGCGAACAGTCGCTAATTGAAGGTATACAATAGGCCGACCAGGACCAGTGACCACTGGAATGCTTTCGGCGGCGTCATAATGTGAGTTAAACAGCTGTGTGTGAATAGGAAGTCGCAATTGTCTGGCAGATAGCTTCAACTTACCAACAGAAAAGACGGCTTGCTTAGAAGTTCAAAGTTGCAACAACATTGTGCAAAAGTTGGCAAAACGACTTAAACGAATAATCTCCAGCCTCAGATTTTATTTCATATCTTTGGAGAAGAATTTTTCAACACAAAACTAAGAACATTTTAGACGGATTAACGCTAAGGAAGAGCGAGTTCGTTACCCGCCTTTCCCTTTTACGACACCAGAAAACGCTTTTCATATCGACACACTCGCCCGTCTGAACTCTCCAGAGCTCCAGGAATTTTCGGATGATTTTTTTCGAATGTCGGCGCGGCCCGTAGGAACTATTATTATCAAATTCGTCGTATTCAGCAGGTGGCGGCACTGCACGGCAGGCTGAGGTTTAAGCTCGCTGATCGCTTCTAGTGCTTGGTTCGCTCTGTCGTGTAGGTCTGATAGGCGGCAAGTACTTTTTCAACGCCGTGCGGGAGGGCGATCAGATCATGTTCGCGACGGACGACGAGGCTGAGTGTGGCCTATGGGTGCAAGCAATCTACCGCGCTACAGGACAGTCACATAAACCAGTGCCGCCCGTCAGCCAGCCGACCAAGATCATCAGCGCTCAGCTCTCCAAGGTCCAGGGAGGTGCGTATATAATCGCTCGCTGATGATATTGTCTCAGTTATTACAATATTACGTGCGGCGGCTCGGTGCGGTGATTAACACGATGCTCTCGATCAACGAAGTTAATCGACGCTGGACTCGGTTAGTACTTTGATGGGTGACCGTCGGCAGACCGGTAAACCATCTCGGTTTGCGTCGTCGATGCCACGCGTAGCGACGCAACTCAACTGAGCTCGACGTCCAGTTGAGTTGAGTTTATTTGCGTCGCTATAAACGGAACTTAACGTTTACAAATTTAAATGCGTTGTCGTAAATTGTGGCACGATTCAATATGCTAAAGCTCTGCTTTAGTAAAAAACGTAAAAAAACGTTAAGTCCTTCCCGAGCCTTACGGCCCATAGGGCGGCGATGATCTCCGTTTCTTAAGGCCCTCAGCCAGACACCAGTTTTTTTTACACTGCGAGACCACGGATACGAGGCAAGTGTATCGCGCGGTGTATACGCTTTAGTAAAATGTACGTTAAATATGCGTGATTGTTGTAGACGTGGACAAAGCGCGTAAGCTTGGTTTGGACGAGTTCGTGCAAGCGAATCCAAGCAAGTTCGTGCACGCCGAGCTGTTCAGAGCGCTACAGAAACTGACGCTCGACTACCGACTCAACGACATCTACACATGCCTTGTTAGTAGGCCTCGTATCATCGACATCATCATCATTTGTTATTACGCCGAAGCAGCATATAAACGAGCACTTGTACGCATCATTTTTCTGTTCTTATGGGCATATGTTTTCGTCTTCATCGACTTCTTCTTGCTTGTTCCTGTGTCAGTTTTTTTAGTTGTAGATAATTGATGTTTACGTCACTTGTTTGCTGTAACCAACTTAGTAACATTTTCCTCGGTTTCCCTCTTCCCTTCTTCCCTGGCAATCGTCCTTCTGGTCCTGTTCTCACAAGAGAAGAATGACGCAGCACATGCCCTAACCACCTTTTCTGTTTATTTTTACACATATTAACAAAATACATTTACAGTAATAAAGAAGTTAAAAGGTTTAAAATTGTCTGTAACTTTTTAAATGCAGAGTTTGGACCGCGATAAAACGTACTGAATTCGTGACTGTGTGTTACTGTGTTCTGCCTTGGACGTTTGTAAGATACACAGGCGCGAGAGGCTTTTCAGCCGTCACGCGGAACTGGAATAAGATTATGGTCGAACGCTTCAGTCACTGCGGTGAGAGATGGGAGGATGAAGTATGTCGTGTATGTCTAGTCGTGTTTGATCGTACAGGGCTGGTTCAGTCCGGGTCAAGTGTTCGTGCTGGACGAGTATTGTGCTCGCTACGGAGTGCGCGGTTGTCACCGACACCTCTGCTATCTGTCCGATCTGCTCGACTTTGCCGAGCAAGCCACCATGATCGACCCGACCCTCATTCACTACAGCTTCGCCTTCTGTGCCTCACACACTCACGGAAATAGGTCGGGTCATCGTTGTTTGCCTGTCGTACTCGTTCTATACTCAGTCACTCAACTGATCAATAAGAAAATAAAACATCATTTGTTTTTCTTTCTTTGTGCCTACTTGCTCCCTTTTCGTCTGTTTTTTTTGCTATTTTTCACTTACCATTTATCCAGTGGAGTTCAGTGGCGCGCGCATGCTTTTCAGCGGGTCCCAGTGGAGCTCAGCCACAGAAAGGATTTTTGAGATGACGAAGTTAGTATTTCATTGTGTAAAAGATACACGTGTTTTATTTAGCACATCTTTGCGTGCCAGTAGGTTATAAGTTTTAATGAAACATTATACTGTGGGTGTTTTTTTGTAAAATTGAAATAATGTTAGTTTTCGTAACAAGGTCACTACCACCTTACAATTTTCAGTATACGACATACTACTATACCTGTAAAACTGCGTTTCATACCTCGTTTAGTACATGACGGTTTGAAGTGTATTTAATGTCCATACCGCCGATGTGGCTTGTGCCGAGTTTTCCACTTCCTAGTTTTCAGCTCTCGCGTTTTCAGCTCCCCTGTGGTTTGGATAGAGAAACTAGAAAGCAGTCATAGCCTGCAGGTACCTCCGCCAAAGCAATGTTATTCGCCAGCTGGCGTCACCATATTCGCTTTGCCAGCGGTTCCCTTATTCCCCCTTTAACGCAATGACAATCTTTTATTCACCAACATTGGTAGCACAACAAAAAAGAAAGAAAAATAGATGAAAAATTAGGAACTACACAAATAATAGTAATTAATAACGATTAGATAAAATACATAAATAATAATAATTAATAATAATTAGTAGACGGAATTGTCCGGGCAAGTACACACAAATCAGACAATTGAACATTTCAATGGTAACGAAAATTTCAAAGTGATCCAGAATCCAGGATTTCTTTCGGAACACCCCCAAAATTGAATCACTGGTAGCTTGTGCCATTCCCGACATACCCTCAAAATTTCAGAAAAATCCGTCAATAAATTTTTGAGTTATTTTGCTAACACACAGACAAATAGACAGACAGACAAACAAAGTGCGGCAAAAGCATAACCTCCTTGGCGGAGGTAATAAACTTGGGAGCTTACTTTTGTACGGACCACGCTTGAGATGACGCTGTAGCCTGTGGTGACGCAGTGCGGGTGTGTCATACTGTGCGCAGACCGGACGGTATAGGAACGGTCCTGCACGAAGAACGAGACAAGTTCCTCGAGATCAAAGACCGACTGCGCAGACTCCTAGAACATCAGCTGACCAACTTCCGGTATATACCACAATGCACCTTACACACATATGCGTGTATACAGTAGGTCCGCATAATTATCGGAGCGGTGACAACAGCAAAAAGACTGCATACTGGCGATTGAAACCAGTATAGCAGTAGGACCTAGTCCAATGAAGATAATGTGCATGCATCATTAGCGAATAATTCATTACTGAGTCATACTGGCTGCTGGACTGTAATGCATAACGTGCAGTCATTATTTCACGGTTGTGTTTTACTGTCCATCTCCAGCACTATGTCTGCAGTGGTATAACGGGTTGATAACTGCATGGACGCGTTCAAGCGTGACCAAACCAACGACAGTAGATCCAATTTACACGTATATGCTTCCACTACCGACCGTCGGTGAAATAAAGGTTAATATAGGTCGTGTATAACTCCTTATAGGAAACTCCTCGCAGAGCTACGGAGCGTCTTCTACCATATGTGCATGCATTAGAGCATTAGCATCAGTGAATATTTGTAAGAAAGGACTTGATCGAATGAGGCGACAAAGGATGGGTTTCTTCGAGGACTAAGTCCGACAAACTGTATGGCTACACAAGTTCTCTCAAACTGGTGTGGCCACACCAGGTGAAGGTGAGCTACCAGGTGAGCTATATGAGACCACACATTGTTACCTGCCGCCCGGCACAGGTGAACGCTCCCCGTCTTAACCCCAGCCACGGAGGCTGGTACTCGGTAGTTCTTTTACCACTCACTTATTTTACTCCAGAGTCCACTCTAGACAGTGTGGTTTTGCGTACACATGTCATGTTGCATCTGCAGTGTTTGTGTGTTATACGTTGATCTAGTTACTGCTTTCCGTTCGGTCGACCAGAGGGAGCGCTCAAGTCTACGCTGTCATTGCTTGAACGAGTATGTATCGCATACACATTCTTCGCGCAGCAGTCTATCTATTTCTAACGTTATGCTTGATAAATAATTTTGTTAGCTGCTGTTATCTTGTGATAAACGTGGTTCTGTGCCGACGTATTATGCGGCCGTCCGCATAAAGCAGCGTATTCTCAACCGTGACTTTTGACTTTTGATCTTTAAAATTGGCACACCAGTTACTTCTCTCCTGAAAAAAAAACGTTTGCACCAATCTTAGTCTTCTACGTCTTTTGCTTTCGAGTTAGGAACCGTGTGGGACAGACGGACAACAGCAAAACATGTAATGCGTTCTATTACGCGGTCGTCCAATCGGCCGCGTTACACATTAGAGTCCACAACTCGATAGCGTTAATAACAAACGCAAGCGAAAGTAGGCTATACAGCTTACAAAAAAGTAAGACATTTTATTTCGCCGTTGTTTTCTGCCACTTGACGCAGCAAAACACGACCCCAGCCAGGCAGGCTCAACTTACCACCGCGGAGGGATGGAAAACTGAGTTTACCTCATCATCATTATCACGGAGCAAGCCCCATGCTGGAGGTAGCCGTCTCCACCGCTCGTCGCCAACGAGCTCGGTCTTGTGCAGAGTTCCTGGCCGCCCACAGCCCGATGTTTTGTTGCCGGAGGTCTCGCTCGACGGTGCGTAGCCACGTTTGTCGAGGACAGCCGCGACTCCATGAGTCCTTTGGCGGTTCGTCGATGCCGGCGTTGAGAGGGCGTGCGTGGTCCTCATCCGGGTCAGAGCGAACGCTGTGGCCAAACAGCTTCAACCGCCCGGTCTTGATTGTCAGAGTGATTGGCGGTTAAGCCGAGCGGCGATGGATTTCATGGTTGGTGACACGAGCAGAGAAGTGGACTCGATGCAAAATGTGCCGAAGGCATCACTGGTCGAACGCGTCGAGTCGCCTGCTGGACGGCACGGTCAGGTCCCACATTTTGGAGCCGTACAGTAAGACTGGTAAGACACAGGTATTGTACAGTTGTAATTCGACGGACTACTGTGATATTGATGAGCGCCATATATTCTTGGTTAGAGACTTAATGCAACCTCGGTCGTAGTTTATATACCGAATTGGTTTACCTGTCCAAAAGCAGTCGACTGAGGTACTAACCGGGCCTAGCGTATGATATCTAGTCCTATACGTTGATCGGACACAACGCGTTAACACTAGACCACGCTACCATGTTGCCACAGATGATCGACGAATTGATGGCGTTAGTTTATTCGTAGGTTCTGATGAAGGACATCGTGACTCCGGTACCGCAGGAAGAAGTACGAAACGTCATCAAGAAATGTCTTGAGAATGCTGCCCTGGTAAACTACACTAAAGTCTCTGAGATGACAAAAATTGAAGGTACATATTTTACTCCTAAGTGTTTCAGCGACGTTTTAACGCTACTGGTAATATAAATGTACAAGAAATATTATTGAATTGTGACCAATCTAATGTACTCCTCGCTCGCATCATTTTCTTTTGTATTCTTTTAAGAGCTTTTTCGTTTCTTTCGGCTTGTATTAGAGACCTGGCGTCTAATTGAGACCCGTTGTATATTATACTAATAGTGACTGGCGTCGAGGTCGTTGTTGGAAATTGTCTCCCCGAAGTTCATAAAATATTGCCCAATTTTAAGAACTGAGATAAAAAAATTTTCACTATTGGTCGATGACGTTAGTTGCCATTTATCTTGCTATACCTCAACGCATGCGTCTATCTGGCACCGTTACGGAGATATGGCGCCTCAAACATAATGGGGTCACGACCTTGACCTGTTGGGGTCACGTGACGTCATCGGTCACGTGACCATCCGACTCACGGGGGTCGACTTCTTATGGGTGGTCCATTGTGACCATGCGTCTATCTAGCACCGTTATGGAGATATGGCCGTTTGAAGTTTTTCCAGGAAGACTCTTCCTGGAACAGAGGTCGGTCGTCGGTCGGTCCTCAATATTACACTGATCTTATATACTCTTCTTCGCTACGTTAAAAACGTAGCGCGCGAGGAGTAAAAAATTGTAACTTCAAAATCATGAGCGATTGCTGAAAAAATGGCGACAAAGATAAAGGATGTTTTTTGCGCAACTGTAATACATTTGTTATGGAAATGATTAATGAGGTGTCCAGACATAACCACTGGGGTGGGACGGAACCCCTATAAGACACAGCCTCTTAAAATAACCCCCTATTTTATTTGAAAGTAAAAGCGTGTGCTAGTAAACTTAGTAAATTATGAATCACTACACCGTGTCCGAGATAATTCTTTTCATCATAACTTTTGCAGATTTTACAGGCTGCACTTTGTAATTATTGTGCCGGACTGTGCGTACTGTCACAGTGCTGGAAGGCTGCGGTCAAGAGGACTTTGATCCAAGGAAGAGACTTGACAGTTTGATGCATCTCACTGAGCTGTGTATTGAAGTCATTCAACAGAACGAAGAATATCACGCAGAGGTCTGTGACTGCAGGGCCGCATTTAATCAATTTCCTCCCCCGTCGAGATGTTGAAAACAGTTTCACATTATAAATCAACAAAACAGAACCATTAGCATTGCACGTAAACGACTGAAAATGTTGCCCAAGATGCGTTTTAGAGCCTTTCGGAAAATACATAAAATACGATAGCGGCAGCGCTACCCAAGGAACTCCCTAGCTGGAGTTGGGAAAAAAAGTAAAAAAGGAAAGCGAAAAAAGAAAAAGAAAGAGAGGGAAAGGGAATAGAGGTAAAGACGGCAAAACTTTAGCTGGGGCCTTGTGTGACGACTCATAGGTGTCTCTGACTTCATAGGGGCGACTGCCGTTGCGTCAAATGCTTGTGGGGCAATGTTGGATTGACACCTACGGTAGTGCGGTCTTCCACCCCAAGGCCCGTTTGATTTAAAGATCTTTGCAACTGTAGAATGAGCTGATTTTTGCATCGTGGCGTCCGGTGCAACCTTAACGCAAATCGACTTTTTATACGCCTAAACTGGACAGTTAAAATAGCCTACAAATACGTCATCGCGCAAAACTAATGATAAAAGGTGCACGATGGAACCAAAACTTGTTTGGCGCTCAGGCTACATTTGATTTTTAGGGCTGGGAAAGTTTGCAGCAATCTTTCTGCAGACACCGTATAAAGGGTGGGAAAGTAAACAGGAAAAAAGAATGTACAAAGAGGGGGAAAAGGATGGCAAATAAAAAGAGAAAAACATGGTCGCCGCTCTCGCCTCACATTGATTTCTAGAAGTAGGGAGTTACGCAGTTTAGAATAATGTTGTAGGTGTGATAAATGTGAAAAAATAGGTCGTTTCTAAACGTTAAATAAACAGAGCCAGCGGAAGGCCTCACAGTTTTATTTGGGAACCTCCAACTCTCTGGCGACGGCACTGAATAAGCAAACGCAAGACCCGCACTCACGCTGTCAGCGGCAGGGCAAATTAGTTTATGTATAGGCCTAAAGAATCTGCATGTGCATTTTCTTTTCCTTTGCTTATTACATTGGTTTTTATTCTGTGCGTAAAATTGTATTGCTGCCGTCATGGTGAAATAAAGTTTACACAGTTCGCAACATGACTGCCCCTCGGCATCGCGCGGTGTGCTGGCGACGGCACAGCTAAATGCTGTGTGCTGTACGTGTTCAGGCGTTTGCGTGGTACAGTGACCTGATGGTCGAACACAGCGAGATATTCTGGTCGCTGTTTGCCGTTGACATGGACTCTGTGTTGGAACTACAGCCGCCGGACACGTGGGACAGCTTCCCGCTCTTCCAGAACCTCAACGACTATCTGCGCGTTCACGGTCAGATATCCATACATTAATGCTAACCCCATAACCACTAACCACTAATAAGAGTCGTATTTAGTAATGTGAAAAGGAGACAGAAGTGGCCTGGCAGATTCCTTTCCTCTTGTGAATTGTGATCACACCTCACACGATAATGTGAGTGTTGTAAGGACGACCTTCAAAGCCTATGCGAAAAGGCAAACCTTGACCCTTAGCCAACCCAAAACCCCTGAACCGATCGTCACCAAATTTGAATGGTGTGATTACGTTGTGGACGCCTACCACCAAAAAATTGGGCTCAATCCGCCCAGGGGTTTTTGCTCCCCATATAGGTGAAATATACACCCCTCCTGTTCGAAATTTACTACACTTTTTTGGTGCTTCAACTCGCCTACAGGCGAGTCCGTTAGACCAATTTTTGCGCTTAATATACGTCAAATGATGCGGTTCTGCGCAAGGAAGTGCCTTTTTCTTGTTATAGAATCAAAATTTTATTTTTCATTTATTTATTCGAAAAATTCGAAAAAAAAATTACAATTAAACAATTCTTTAAACTGTCATAACTTCCGTTGTGTGCAAGATAGAGTCATAATTTTTGGTTAACTTATAGGGTATGGTTTTTGAGGATGGCCTAATTAACGGTGACGTTTATATTTTCCCCCGACCGACCCCCGTTGCTATGGCAACGAAATTTGGGACAAAATTGGCTATAACTCGGCTTGTGTGAGAGATATCTGTGATATTTTTTCGCCTGTAGGGTGGTTTTTGGGGATGTGCCATCGAATGCTGCCAATCGCATTTTCCCCTGACCGACCCCCATACCATGGCAACGAAATGTGGAACAAAATTGGTTATAACTGTGCTTGTGTAAGGAATATGTGCGAGATTTTTTGCGCCTATAAGGAGTTTTCGGGGATGCGCCATCGAATGCTGCAAACCGCATTTCCCCCGACCGACCCCCGTTGCCATAGCAACAAAATTTGGGACAAAATTGGCTATAACTTGGCTTGTGTGAGAGATATCTGCAAAAGTTTTGCGCATATTTTGGGTTTTTGGGGATGGGTCATCGAAAACTGTTAATTGCATTTTACCCCAATCGACACCCGTTGCCATGGCAACGACATTTGGGACAAAATTGGCTATAACTCGGCTTGTGTAGGAGATATCTGCAAGATTTTTGCATTTTCAGGGATGGGCCAGCGAATGCTACCAATCGAATTTTACCCCGACTGACCCTCGTTGCAATTGGAACAAAATTTGGGACAAAATGGGCTATAACGACATATGTACGAGATATCTCCGACATTCTTGCATCTAACAAGGGGTTTTGAGGGTGGAGCAAATAAATAATTTAAGTAAGTTTACCATGGTTGACTTTCGTTGCCTTGGCATCGAAATTTGTAGAATTTTTTTCCCAAAAATTGGCTAGAACTCGGTTAACTACGAGATAAGCTCAGACTTTAGTTTGACTCGACTTTATAGACGTTTGTGGTCGGACATTTTACGCAACGGTCTAATAACTGCAATAATACGATTAGTTAAATTAGCATTATTGAATTGTTTTCCGGGCCTGTATTAAGCGGGTGATGCGTGCAATATTTGTTTGTTTATCTATATGGCCATTTCGTGGATATAAAAGGAATTTTGTTCAGTATTGTCAGCAATGCAGGCTAGCGGTGACGTCATGCCTGACGCGTGTCGTCTGGTTTGTTCAGTCATGCCATTAGGTAGCAAGTAACAGTTATAAGCGGCTTGGCTACTGTAAGAAATACCTGAAGCGCAGTATCTTTGTAACTGATCACCAGTAGGAAAACAGTATTTTAGTAATAAAACAGCAAATATAAATGTACAAAATATCAGTTTATACACTTGTTAATGGCAACATTTAAGGACTTGCACATTGAAAACAGCAACAATTACAAAAGGTGATATTATTCAGCAGCACATTGACACACAGTGAGTGTGATGCTGGCAATGTCATTTTTTTGTAATTTTTGCTGTTTTTGATGTGCAAGTCCTTAAATGTTGCCGTTAACAAGTGTATAAACTGATGTTTTGTACATTTGTAGGCATTATAGGCCCTAACAGTATTATCAAAGATCCGGAATATATGCACTGTCAGCATGCATGAAGTCGCACATCGAGTTTGTGTTGCAACTTGACCAAATATTTGGCTGTTTTTTTAAAATTTTACTGGGAAAATGTGTCTCCTTGCAGAAAGCCTGTGCAGCGGTCGGTTTCACAATCACCTCCGTGACGTGTTTGCGCCACACGTTGTACGATACGTCGACCTCATGGAGTCCTCGATAGCGCAGTCCATTCACAAAGGCTTTGAGAAGGAAACCTGGAAACCTCAAGGGTGTGTCTGCTGCCGCTGTCTGCATTTTTTAACATTCTGTATTTAACGCAAGCGGACTTCAGGTAGCGTCTCAATACATACAGTATCTTTTTTGTCTCCCATATGCCTACTTATATGACTGACGTTGTCTTAAGCATAGCTACAGTAAGCTTCTCGATTTTGTTGTTGGTTAGTGTATGTTGGTCTCTATGTTTATGTTGTATGTTATTGTTATCTAGATTTTCACACGCGGAAGCAGCTACTGCTTTCAGCGCGTCTTAGCCATCGCAATTCTGTCTGTCTGTCCATCTGTCTGTCTGTCACACGGGTGGATCAGTCAAAAACGGTGCAAGCTAGGGTCACCAAATCTTCACCATCGGCTGCCCAGAAGACTCTAGTTTTAGGAACCGTAAAGCCTTTCCATAAATTCGAAGGGGGTCATGCCGAACGAAGGCGCTAAATGAAAGGGGGTGGGCAAATCTCAGTAACGGTGCATGATAAGGCCTAGGTTACTATTAATCACTAATAGAAAATCGTACACTGGCTTTCGATTAGTGCTGAATTCAATGACCTTGGATGACCTTGAACGCCAAAATAGGGGGTTTTATAGATTTTTGGTGATTTTGGGCTGCGATTCAAGTCTATATTATTCACAAGGTGGAGCCACGGAACTATCATTATGTGCACTTCGGCATGACTGTAATAAAGGTGTTGTATTTTATCCCAAATTCCTGCAAATATAACTCAAACATCGACAGAAATTTTCGTTGTACGATTTCGTTGTATTGTAAGCGCAATAATTTATTATTTAGTACATTTCTGATGCACAGTATTTGGTGAAACGGCTTGTATACCTTACAGCGTAATTTGTGATATTTTGTTCGACGGTGCTGCCACCTCGGGAATCGGTTTATTACAACGCGCAGCACTAACCAACGCTGACTGATTGCATTGATTGACTTGTTATATTTTTATGCGTGAAAGCAGCTACTGCTTTCATCGCGTCTTAGCCATCGCAATTCTGTCCATCCGTCTGTCTGTTTTCCGTCCGTCCGTCACACGGTGGATCAGTCAAAAGCGGTGCAAGCTAGGATTACCAAATTTTCACCATCAGCTGCACGGAACTATCGTTATGCGATCGAGATAGAGAATTTGGTATTTTGTATATATTAACTTAGCGTGAACACCCCAATTTTCAGCAAAACTACTGCTTTCGCACGTCACGTGAGCATTAGTTCAAATTTCTTGTTCGTGTTGCTGTAGTTAGTTTGATTTTATGTTTTTACCAAATAATAATAATAATAACAACACTGACAATTTTTAACGCGCCGTAACACGGAAACCAATTACAAGGGCAAAGCAAATTTGGAAAGTCTAGCAATTTCAATCCCGAAATGATTTATTAGTTTATGTGTTGCACGGGACGCAAAAATCTATTCTCTCACTTATTTGACAACACTCGACCATGGCACCACGATACGGATACGGTGAATGATTTGATTTGCACTAAAAAAACTTGCAGGCAAGCTGTTTGATTGTCGACTGCGTTGTGTGTGTGCATGGTAATGGTTTGTATCTTGTAGCAACGGCTGTGCTACGTCGGAAGACATGTTGTGGAAGTTGGACGCTCTGCAGTCTTTCATCGTTGATCTTCACTGGCCGGACGAAGTGTTTGCCGAACATCTATCTCACCGGCTCAAACTGATGTCCGCCGACATGATCGAAGCTGCCGCCAAGAGGTCGCCACCGCCATTCGTTGCACTCGGCTTTATTAATAGAATATCATCCACTTTCTTCAAACAATAGGCTTACCTTTTGTCACGAACTGCGGGATGACATAATTACGAGGGGCGTTTAAAAAGTTCGTATTTTGAGACAGCTAACTGAAAGATTTTGCCATTGTTTAGCATTGTTTTCTTCATGCACTCATGGTTTAAGCCTTTGCTATTTTTATTTCGCACGATTATTATGCTTTCTTGTTCTCCACCGTGTCCCGAATAAAGAGTCTACACTTTTTTTCTAAATAACTTCAACAAATTTTAATTTTTAAATTTATAATTTTTGGCAGACATTATCACAGTGATACGCTTACTAAAACATCTAAAATTTATCTTTAATATCTACTTTTAACTAAGTAAAGTCAATGTAATCGTGACGTCATCGAAAATGCCATTTTCGCGGAAAGATAACTTCTAAATGAGCCTCTGCAATACGAAAACAGAAAAACTGATGAAAGAAACTTGCTCTTAAAAAACTTGAGAGATTGTTGGCATAGAACTAAACTACTTTTTTACACTTAATTTTTTAATCTAGTCTTGCTTTTCGCCATGTTAAGCCAAGCGTGGCCGTCGCGTGCACCACGGAAACGTCGTTGTGCAGCAGCCGTTATCAGCGCCCAGCGTTATCTCTGCAGCGTGCGTTAGTGTCGCGGTAATCCACATTTGTAATAAAGTTGTTGACTCAAAAGTTAGTTAATAGTAAGTTTTGTCACTGTTGCTGACAACCAAAGCAGCTACAGGCTAAAAGACTATTTTCCTGCATTTCTGTGTATTATGGTGTGGAGTAATTTAAGAATACGAAGAATGTTTTATTTTATATGGTAAAATGGCATCAGTATTCAGGCGTAGTGGACTATCAGTACACTGTCAGTTGCATGTTACTTTTTTGATGTTGCCTACTAAAAATTATAAATATACATTCAAATTTGTTAAAGTTGTTAACCGATACACTATTAGCTTTTTTGCCTCAGATACAATAAAAACAACATTTTCAATGACGTCATAATTACGTCAGCTCTACGTAGTGCGTGGCAATATAAAGAAAAAATATCTCGACGATTGAATAAAGTGAATATTCACGACGTCTCTTGCAAAAAATTATGAAAATAGGTTTAAGTTTGTTAAAGATATGTTGAAAATACCGTAAACTTTTTTTCGCATGAAAAAGTAAATGCTGTGCAGTAAGTTGAGGCGGCATGACACACATTGCATTCTGTTGACACACACAATTGCAGGACACACAAGGCGTTTGAAACGCTGTTAAAGAAAGGCGCTAAGGGCACCGAATACATTCTGCCGACCGAAACGCTAGTCATGATGAACGTTATTGTCGATTTCAAAAACCAGGTGATTTATATTTGGCTTCTAATAATCATAAAGTTATTTAATGTCTGTTAATAACTTAATATCCATGAAGACCGACAGTAATTTGCGAAATGTGAATGAAAAATTGTTTGAATTGTCAAATAATGTCAACGAATTTAGCTTTTTTGTATTTTTAGTTAGCTACGTATTAAATTAGTTAATTTGGTATAAACTCTCTGCTGACATAAAAGCTGCGTATTAGTATTATACTGATTATTATTATAACGTCCACCCCGTACTTGGTATCGGCTAGCTCTGCATGTTGACTGTGTGGGTCGTTATTGAGTTGAGTTATAGGAGATAGGTCGCCGCGTCGTCGACTGGCACGGACGGGCGACCATGGTGTTGGAGGTCCTCTCAGGGACTGGCTGATATCGCCGACATAAATCAGACTATCCATCATAAGTATTCTGTAATGCAGTCAAACAATTACAACAGTTACAGCAGTGCACTGTGCCAATTAAACGTAGTTCGTATCAGTCAACAGAATGCAAGTAGCTTGTGTGCAGTCCCTCAGTGCGGCACGACTGGTACGGTGCGATGCAATGTCCAGTGCCACAGTCTTGCACGGTGCGAGGTACCGTGCAGAATATTGTCGTGCCCGAACGA
>Ga0056128_1002369_pt1 | contig 22263 bp, 16 predicted proteins | sample WorMetLIZISLAND2_FD_71113 | JGI IMG/M metagenome (GOLD analysis project Ga0056128, IMG submission 71113) | Marine gutless worms symbiont microbial communities from Max Planck institute for Marine Microbiology, Germany - Olavius geniculatus... ... | reverse complement strand
GCCCTCCCAGTGCCAACCGTCGTCGTCGTCCGTTACGTCGCCGGCGTCCCCCCGACCTCGCCCGCAGATCGCCCCAAAGCCGCGTCTCGACGTGCGTCGACGCCGAACCAGCGCCGGCGAGTCGACGACGGACAACGACGACCACTATCACGGCGGACCTTCACCGGCGTCTAGGCACCATGACGCCGGCAGCGGTTCGTCGTCCCCGCCGCCGCCGTCAACGACCACGTCGCCCGGCATCGCCATGCTGGCGTCGGTCATGGCGGCCGCCAGCAGCCAGCGCATGTCCGAGCGCTGTCGGCAGCCCGGTCAAAGTCCGTCGTCGTCAACCGGGCGACGAACTGGCGCCGCCGACGACGTGAAGAATTCTGCTGTCCCCGCCGTGTCTACCTGTGCTCGTCCGAGCTCAGCCAGCGCCCTTTTAAGGACAGCTGCTACGGTAGTAGTGAACGGTAGCCCCGGTAACTCAGCCAGCTCGCAAACGCCGCGGACACACAGTGTGACTGGAACTTCGAGTTCGACGTCTGTAGGCAGCGGCGCTGCTAAGAAACTGCCAACAGGCACAGACGACCAGAGCGTTAGTTTAGCACGAACGTCGACATCTCCCGTCGAGTCGCCGCGTCGAGCATCGTCGTCTGCAGCCGTCTCGCCTCCCGTGCCGCCGAAACATCCTCCGAATCAGTCGTCCAGTCCGGTGAAGCATCATCCTGACGCCGCTGTTCCGCCGAGTTTAGTTTCTAGTCCGTCGTCGTTGAGTTCGTCTGGATCAGCGGCTTCAGTGAGGCGTCTAGGTTGTGTCGGCAACCCTCCTCCCGCCCCCGGTGAAACGAGCACGCTGCCGTTTGCCAACGAAAACGTCGGCACGATTCGTCAGCGAGGAAATGTCCTCGCGTCCTCCGAACTGCCAGCAGCTTCACTGACGTCCGTCAACGACGGCGTCGCAACCACGTCAGGTATGCTTCGTTCACCTTTACTTCATATTTTAGTGAGGAGCAAACAAAAGTATTCCAATAAGCAAACGTTGTCATTTGCCATTCAACTTTTGCCTAGTATTTTTTTCGTTTGTTCGTTACTGACCTCGTCGCTACAGCGCATCAGAAACGTTTGTGCTTTTGTGGTATGTAATGTGTGTGTTGTGTGCTCTACTGATTGCTTGCACGACCAGTCGCTTATATCAATTTGGATCTTACTGAAAATTCCACCTGAAGAGATTTTACAAGATTCTTTAGCGGTTATTGCTATTCGTATAGACAATGGAGAATAAAACACAGTCCTCGGCAGAGGTTTGAAATTCTAGTTTCAATTTTAGGCTACTTTATTGTTGCACGGTTTGCTGCTTGTGTTTTGATAAAAACTGAAAATGGATAAGTTACAATTGAGGAACCTAATAGACATTCAGGTTGTCTGCCTAAGCTAGAACTCTGTACGCTATGTTGCCATTGCTAAGAACAACAATTATTTTCCGAGTTGTTTATAATATTATTTAAATGATGACGATTGTGATTACTTTTCAGATGTTCAGAAAACGCCGCAGCGACCAGTTCCGAAAAAGAAACCGAAGATGGTAATGAGAGATGGCAAGCTGACACCGGTAACAGCAGAGTAAGTATTCGTGGGGCGAAACACACACTGATTCGTTTTTTTCGTAACAACGACGTCGATTTGCGAAACAATTCTACTAACGCTAGTCTGTTACACGGTCGACGAGGTGGTAAATGTAAGCCTACACTGTTAGGGGCGTCATTTAGTGAGGGCTGGAGGGGTCTACGGACCCCCAATATTTATGATTTTAATTTTTTTAAATTTGTAAATCGTACCATTGGAACAGTGTTAGGCTACTGCTGCAAGCACAATACGTTACGTGGACTGAGATCCGCTCCCCCTCAATGATTTACTGAAAATGACGTCACTGTACACTGTCGTTCATTTAGTCACACTGGAGTGCATGGTCCGTTGAACTGTCAACCCGTTATACCACTGCACACATAGTGCTATATAGGCATATGTTGCTGAGCCCGTGTCTGGAACACTACCGGTTGACATAGCCTATGCTTCGGAGCGTCACCTGCCATATGGGATTACTGTTACCTGCCACCCGACACAGATGAACACGCCCGGCCTTAACTCTAGTCAGATAGGCCGGCACTCGATTTACCTACCTCACATGGATGGAAGGCTGAGTTAACTTTGGTGATGGATTACTTGTCCACAGTCAGTCATCCATCTAGCTAGCAATCACTTGATGGCGACGTGACCGGAAGTCAAACCAACGTCCTCCCGATTGCAGGTCGAGCGTCGTAAGCGTTACTTTACCAAGCCACCCGTAAAGCGGGCTTTTCTGAAAATCCAGCCCGAACAGTTTGCATTAGGTTAACCTTGAAGTACCTTTGTTGTGAAGGCAACTCTGATTGATTGAGTACTAGTGGAATGGGTTTATGGTGATGTGAGATCGTTGCCAGAGGCGTCGTGGGCTGAAACTTGCCGTTTTCTGACAGATGAGACTATGAGATGCTCAGAAGTTCAATTCTGCCTTGAAATTTTTTCAAAATGGGAGTTTTTGGCCTTAAATTTTGTACTTTTAGACCAAAATTCTCCGACAAAAAGAAAATTTCTCGACATTTTTCCGACACCAAAAAATTCAGGGTGAACACTTGCCCCCGTTTGCTTCCGCTATCACGCGACGCCACTGATTGTTGTTGCCGCACACGCTGTAGGTCTGATGCCAGGAAGTCGCCGACACCGAGCGTGGACATGGACGACGTGTTCAACGACATCGATACCATGTTCCAAGGACTGGCGCAAGAACTTGACGAGATGCTCACTCTTCAAGACACTTAGCCTTTATCAACAGCAGCAGCAGCAGCAGCAGGACCGGAGTAACTAGGTGTGGACCTGCGGCAAGAACTGTTCAGGTTCAACTGAAATAGGGCCTAGCCAAGTTCTCTGTTTTGGAATTTCAAGTAATAAGATTAGAATAGCCTATGCAATTTCGTTATCTGTAAGCTTAGTTCTAATTCTGCAAAGAAAACAAAAATATATTATTAAGTAGGTTTTCTTTGTGATTTTAAGAACTTCTGTTTAGAGCAGAGAGCTGCAATAGAGTTACGCTTCAACACGTAACAGAAAAACTGGATTAATAAGTAATGGAGCAAAATGTTAACTTTAAGACCCGCGCTGAATTTGCTACTTTTGCTTGTACGTTAATCCGGCCCTGCACGTCACAGTCGTTGATTTGGTGCTAAGTAATCAGTAGGCCTAATTTAATAACTCGTTTCGTCATCTGCGCAGCATTATTTTAGGAAGTATGGACAGAGTCGAACTGTGAAAGTTTTAGAAGCTGTGTCATTTGTCACATGAAAAGGATAAGCTTATAGTTAGCTATTTTTATCACCAGACACTATGCTCTTGAGGGCTGTCAGGAAACTCTCTTGGCAAGATTCAAGGTTCGTGTGTGCCGGTCTGTGTCTGGTACGTAGTAATAGAGTGTGCATATTTTCATTTTGTTTTGGATGAGAACTCAGTGCACTGCCAGTATTTAGTCTGTCATTTTTGTATTTTACACGTTACGGTGAGCCTACTCTATAGTAATCTGTTCAACAACAATACAGTCAGATGCATTCGTCAGCAAGTGCAACATATCCAGCAGCCGTTAGTGGCCAAGTCGCATGAAAAAAAACAATATTGGATAAATAAGTGTGGAACGTAATGCTAATTAATAATACGCTGGTCAATTGGAATGAAAACATCGCTTTGCATTGATTTTAATGAAAATACGTTTTGCGAATCGAATAATGACGTCACCAACAGTGCCTTGCTGACAGAATGCACTGCAGTGTGCGAAACTGGCGTGTGGCCGTAGCGTCAAGGCAGCGCGCGCTCAGTGCGGGGGAACTGGCTTGCATCCCGGAACCGGAAGTCGGACGCTGTCGGCGATTGATGCAACGGAAAAGGCATACAGTCGGCCTACTTTCGGTAAGGCAGCGACATCTCGAAATGCATGCGAAGTCCCTTTGCCCGGTACCGCGCTCCGTTGACGCTACTAGCGTCAAGTTCTCTCGAACGCTAGGTTGACGCTAATACCGTAAGTGACGTCACAGTTCCGTCACAGTTGTCCACTTTAAAGCTTATTTTTACCCTATAAAGATAAGACTAGTAACAGGAAGATTAATAAATATGGACAAATTAACATTTTGATGAAGCTAATTAGCGCATTATAACAGTTACATGAGATGGTGCGACTTGGCCTTTAAGTGTTTTATTTCTCTGATCAGTTAGTGTTTTAGTAATTATTTGCTGCCAGTTTGTGGAACAAAATTATGCATGCATTGCATGCTGCTGTCATCAGATGGTAGTGCCACGTACAAGTCAGTCGCTGTATTAGTGCAATGCATTTTGTCTTATTACGCAATTACAATTAAATTAGAAATGAGTTACTTTACATCTTATTCGGTTTTGTTAATGTATTTTCACTATTATGATTTAGAAAAATATATCAAGTAGGTTTTGCATTTTCTGTTCAAAGTAGATGTAAACGATAATACAGATATAAACATATGGTATTATCTGCCACAGCAGGAAATATATTTAATAAGCCTATATTTAATGTGATGCTATAAAGGAATACGTGTAATCTTGACGTTGAAATGTCTTTATTCACAGATTCACAGATGAAAAAAAGACATTTCAACGTCAAGGTTACACGTATTCTTGTATAGCATAACATTCAATATAAGCTTATTTAATATATATTTTTCTGTATTTTTTCATCTGTGTTATAAATCATCTTACTCACAACTTTTATGGTAATTCGGAGCAGATATCAGCATGCTGTGACGTTTTAGTTTTTACAATGTTATTATGACGTCTATAAAAATGACAGGATAAAATATTACAAATCACTGACAATTTATTGCTGTTGTTATTTATTTAAATAATTCAGTTTAGGTACGTTAGTTTTTAGTTGTGTCCGTTGTTATTTTGAGTGTATTTGTGTGTGTTCGTTTTTCTAACAAATAAAAGTATGATAATAATATTATTATATAATAAGGTTTTTTAATGAGAATACGTGGTAATAGTGATGAAGGTAATATATTGTACATCACACCACGTCACTTTATGTACAATAAATTGGTGGTGTATACAGGTACAGATATTTTTCTGTCGTTCTTGACTTGGATTATTGAATCAAATGTTCTTCTGAACAAAACACGTTTTATATCTGTGTGCATGATATGTTTTGTTATTCAGTTACGCTGATTGCACGAATAATGAAAAAATGAAATGAGTTTTTACCGTCTTGTTTTATTTTATTACTGCCCGCGGAAGCATTGTTTTCAGCATTGTCGCTAAGTTTTTTTGTTTCTCAGTGAACGCGATAACTCGTGAACTGCTGCACTTAGCATGATGTAATGTTGCGTGAACGTGTACCTTGACAACTTCTAGAAGCGTATTGAATATCAAGGTCATAGGTCAAAGGTCAAGTCACATTTTGTGTGTGTGGGTAAGAAGCCGCTTGGTGACGCTACAGCGACGGCTATTTTTTGTTTGCCTGGATTCACGAAATGTCGCACACTGCAGGCATGGCCCGCGGGCAGTACTTAGCCTTGAGCAAGGCTTGACGATCCTGTTTTCATTTGTGTTAGTTTAGTTATGTTTATTTGTTAACTGTTGTTGTTTTTGTCATATTCGTTTGTTGCTTGTTGTCACTTTATTGTTAGTGTGAACAGTGAGTTCTTCTTGTGTTTTCTAGTCTTTGCTGCGCTAAGTGTTCATATTGTGTTCCCGCTGTTTTGTGGTTCATTTTTGCATGATACGTAATAATAATGCTTTTTCAAGCAACTTCGTAAAGCTACTGAAAGACGCTGTCTGTGTTAGCTTTATCTGTCGTCATTTTCTGACGGTAAAGCTGCCAAACTTAGTTCGCAAGTTCTCAAAATCATTTCAATGTAACACGCAATAGTAAATTTGTAGTCGCTTATTCGGCAATTTAGGCTTACCCGGTATATGAGGACCCACCACAGCAGACGTCTCTATGGTCTCATATGGTAATATGGTAGGCGACGGCGTATTTAAACGCAAATAGGGGCCTACTAATAATTTCACAATGTAGAATAGCAACATGCTTAAGATGAGATGTGATCTTTATTCTCTAATATCATTTTGTGACAGTGACACGAATACAAAAAGAAGCCCAGCTGTCGCTAGGATCACGGCAAAACCGCTGCAGACAACCTATAAGAACTAGTCATCGCCGTATCCAACGGTACCATCGCCGACCCCTAGGACGTACCGTTTAGCCACGATACCGGCAAAGCACAGTGCGTAATGGCCTTCCAAGGACATCCAAAATCAATGATTTTTATGTCATTTGAAAGGGCTTATGCGTGTAGTAATCGTTGATCAATAGCAACCTTATCTCTCACCCGTACCACTTCTGAGATACGGCGACTTATCGGTTAAAAAACGCGCATTTTTTCCTACCCCACTTTAATTCGTTTAACTGCAAACTTGAAAATGTTGCCCTTACACTGGATGGCTGAAATTTTGCGTGCCAAGAGCTGTCGCGCCAGGTTAATTAGTCTTGTGATATAAGTTTTCCGGTAAGACGTGGACCTACCGATTGCGACGAGTGTTACCGTAGAGTGTTACCGTTTGTCAGTGCGACTGTACACGCATCTGATGATGTCTGACATCTATAGTGGTAAAAGAGTATCGGACTCGTAACTTTCAGGTTGCAGTTTGAATCTCACCGCGTTCATTTGCAGGCAGACCTTCAGCAAAAGTGGTCATGGTACTGTCGTGAATTTTGTATGCCAAAAGAGTTCCAAATGTCGCGAGCTCGCTGCTAATTTTCGTCGAAAAGTGGTTCGTCGTTGAGTGTCGTGAAAATCTTTTTTGGATGGCAGACCTTTGACCTTGACCTGTCAAAAATGATTGATTATATGCCCAAACTGTCAATCTGTTTCTACTAGCAAATTACTGATCTACTGTGTGCTCAGATCAACTCAGCCTCCTACCCTCAGCTAGATCATGGAAAATTGTTTCACGCAGCCGGTGCAGCGTAGGAAAACACTCGTTTTCCGAACTTTAGTCGTGTGCATGGTTGCTCATAGCAACTGTTCGTGATGTACGTACAAGTCTGTCTAACTAATGCATAAACATTGTGTCTTTCTGTCTGTGAAATAAACATAAAAAGTAATAAAAGGATTTGTTTAACTGAGCAGAAACGTTATAAATGAAGATAGCGTAATCCTCCGCCGGTTATCCTAGAAGGGTTAAAAATTATGATTTTGATATATTGAATAGCAAGCCTATCTTATTGTGCTATAGTTTCCGTTGAAATATTTTTAATGCTAGTGGACAGACCACGCTACATCATCTGTCGCAATAGCCGGCATAAAAATAAATAAACCAAAAATAGAGTAAAATTGGCAGAAAACACAAGTTCGTTACTTCATACCCATTATCGAAAAATCGACAGCAACAAAAATATCGAGTCTGCACACCTCTATTGCTGTAGTGTCCGTCCGTGAATCGTACCCACGCTATTACTGTTTTGTTAATTAGTTCCGAAGTTATTGAGTGCATTTGCTGAAAATCCATTTGGTTTTAATTTTTTAGCATTTCGTTAGGCAACTATTTGCTGCTTTAGTTGTCAGCTTGGGAATTTACTTGTCTGTTTTTGCTGTCATTCCGGAAATATGTCATCGTCAATCGCTGACGGCAGCAGCAGTCGTGAGGTGAAACATGAGAGGCGTGGCGCTCTGCGACAGAAACTTGTCTTCGAAGTCAAAGATCATAAGTTTGTTGCCAGATTCTTCAAGCAACCGACGTTTTGCAGTCATTGTAAGGATTTCATATGGTGAGTGACGTTATCGTGTACTTGATTTCTGGTGCATATTGGACATTTGAAATACCGTAGCGATTTAGGTTAGGCTTATGGTCCTTAGGGATAGGGTTAGGCTTAGGGCTAGAGTTATTGCGAGCTTTGGAATTTGGAAGGGGAAGTTGGGGATAGGTTGGGGGAAGTTGATTTAAGGTAGGACTACGTAACATTGGGGTTGTGATTTATTACAGATGATCTTTCTGAATAGCACATTTGTATTTACTGTGTCAAATTTTATGAAATTGCTAAAAACTGTGGGAATTGTACAGGAGAATGATATACTTATGTACCATAGAATGACTTGAATTAGTACACTATTAAGGTAGTTATTCACTTGATTATTAATTCAAAATTAGGAAATTCATGTAAGTAAGTAAGTAAGATTATTTAGAAGGTGCAATTTAACAATAGCTGCAATGTGCCGCGCTCTTAACGCCCGAACAAAAATGTCTTTAACTGTCGTTTAAGCTGTTCAAAGTTAATGTCAGTTTGTCTCAGGTGAGCTGGCAGACTGTTCCACAGCCTCGGACCTGCAGCAGCAAAGCATATGTCTCCATAGCTGCTGCAGGTCCTTCTGACAACACATGTCCTTGAGTTGGCAGAACACAGCTGACGACGACCTTCGATGGAGACCAGCTGACAGTTGGCGGCCAGGTAAGGTGGAGCCATACCGGACAGTGACAAGTAGACCAGAGTGGCCATCTTGAAGTCTACCCGATGCTGAACCGGAAGCTAGTGCAGCTCCTGTATCACCGGCTTTATGTGGTCATAGCGTCGAGCGCCCGACACTAATCTCATAGCTGCATTGCGAACAGACTGCAGCCGGCTCATTAGACCGTCGGTGATGCCGTAGAACATTGAGTTCCAGTAGTCCAGGCGACACGAAATAAACACCTGGACCAGCGTCTTGACAGCGTCAGATGACATCGATCTGACGAGCGGTCGGAGCTGCCAAAACTGGTAGTAGTCACTGCGACACACGGCGGCCACCTGTGCAGACAGCAAAGTTTCAGTGTAATAAACAGCATATAATTTCTTCATGCTGCTGAACTTGCTAAGTTAGGTTGTTGTTGTAATATCCAACCATGTCCTCTTTTCTCGCTAGGGACGATACAAGAAGAGTAAGGGAGGGGATACGGAGTCGTTTGCAGCCGTTGTGCCGGACGGATTGTCATCGGGTACAGGGTTGTCGACATGCCATGTCAAGGCTTGTTGTTGACATTCTTTTGGTGGCAGGTGAACTGGTCTGCTGTTGGTTCCACCACAAAAAGGTGACTCCACCAGGTGAAATTGTGATCAGGTTTTTGCGTGTGTTGTAGGGGCTTTGGCAGGCAAGGATTTCAATGTAATGGTAAGCTTCATTTTTTCTTTTGTTGCATCATCGTATAATTAGCGTAGATATTTACATTTGTAATAATGTAGTTAGTCGTACGCATCTGTGTAGTAACATTTTTCTGTTAAGGTTTGACGGATTTTTCATTGACGGGTTTTCCATCGACATTGTGCACTATACAAATTTGTTTACTTTTATATGCAGGAAGCAGATCAAGAATTATGTAGGGGCAGAGACTGGGTCAGTGTTCACATTACTATGGACAGTGTGAATGAGTTTGGTTATAAAACAAACAGTTAAAAGTGCTGAAAAGCTTCGGGTCATCTATTGCTATAGGTTAGTATAGCTTACTATAGGTTATTAGCTTGCAGTAAGTTAGTGACATCCTTTTACTGACTGATACGTGAACAATCGATGTGCATTGATCTGATTGTAATTTGTATTGGTGCCAATGATGCTGTTACAGTGTGCAGCTTTGTGGTGCACAAACGTTGTCATGAGTGCGTCACGTTTCAGTGCCCTGGTGCCGATAAAGGACCCGACTCAGACGTAAGTTGGTAAATGTTGTTTTCTGGGTTAAGTCACTTTCAGGAATCAGGATAGTTGTGTACACAGTGGGCCATAAAAAATTGTCCTCTGTATTATTCTGCTTAAAATGCTACTGCATTTGTTTATATGGACAAAATGAAACACAGTATAATTTGCTAGCTTGTTTTGCACATATTGATATAAAAACCTAATGAGTGTGTCAAAATGTTACTTAAAATAGTATCAAAGCACTCAACTGCATTATATCACAATGGTGAAACACAAATAGAAATATGTGTTTGCGTGTATGTCTAAGTAAAATAGTGAAAACTTCATACAACAACAAGACAGTCAAGTAAACAACTGTTCAATGTCCCCTTCTGAATCTCTCTCGGAATTTTGCTGGACCCAGGGTTGCCTTTCTGGCTGCATATCATTTCCACTACACACTCGATATTCTGTGCTGTTCGGACAGTCCGCTTCCATCCACTGCCGACCTTTCGAGAAATCGAGTTCGTCTTGTCAATTTTGTGCAGAAGACCTTTAACAGAACTGACCGCCCAATTCTTGTTAGTAAACTCTTTACAAATGCGTTTACCACCCCATCCCTTTTGTTGGCGAACAAGTTTGATCGAGACTTTATCCTCGTAGGTTAAATGACGTTACACTGTTTTCCCCATTGTGTTTTCTGTAGAGTTGGGTTGCTTTCATTTATTTTATCCCATTACAAAATTATTGAAAATATTTGCACAAAATTTGCATGTGTTACTCAGAATTGATTATATTTCAACGTGCGTTATTCACTTTAAATGTACTTTGCTCTTGGAAGACATAATTAGCTGACATGTAGGGGGATGGTTTTTTATGGCCCACTCTGTATGTTATGTTTTTGCAATGATAGTTAGCAAATTTCACTTATCACAACTGAGTTTTTTAATACTGCTTAACTACTGTCACCTTGCTTATTTGACCTTTTTGCTGGGTCATTCTGGTGATGAATAAGTAACTGAATTACGCTGTGGCAATTTATTTCCCTGGTAATTTTCAGTGTTTTTAAGAACTAGATTGCTGATGTTTGAGCTCAAGTATCCAAGCATCTAAGTTTATTATTCATACCCTTACTTTTTATGTAACTGTAACTGAATTTGTTTGGTTAATAAAATGGTCTGCTATAGGTTTAGTGCATTTAATATATATTACTTAATTGTGGTTGAATCTGTTATGAACAGGCAACACATCAGCACAAATTTAAAGTACAGACTTACAGCAGTCCGACCTTTTGTGATCACTGTGGCTCTTTACTCTATGGGCTTCTACACCAGGGCCTTAGATGTAGCTGTATGTATTATTCATTTGTTACTCATATAACAAACTGCAAGTAATCATGTTTATTTCTTGTATAATGATGTCACTGTGCTATATCGTCTTGTGTAAAATGTAAGTAGACTTTTGCATTATGTATGTTTGTGAGTTGTTAATTGTTTGAAATTTGTATATTTATTTTATTAGGCCTGTATTACTTTGAGATGAGTTAGTAACGCCACAGATACACAAACAGATCAACATCTTTGAGCGACCTTTAAAAGGCAGTGAGTTTCTAACTAGTCTACATGCTGCTCTGTGATTTGTACGTGTAAATTGATTGTTACCAGCGTGTGAGATGAACGTTCACAAGCGCTGTGAGAAGAACGTGCCTGCATTGTGTGGCATTGACCACACCGAGCGTCGAGGTCGCATCAAACTCAGCATCAAATGCTCCGCCTATGAAATCGTTGTCAGTGGTTAGCATCAATTTTCGATTTAGTGCATTTTTGACAGTTTTGCTAACTACATGTAAATTTCGAGAAAATTCGTACTCATCATTCTTTTTGTTGTATACAATTTATTCTTTTTTCATTACTATTTGATTTACTTTGGAGTTGATGTTGTTGTTATTTTCTGTTATCCACTGAAGTGTAAACCTAGAGTCGTCGTATTTTGTTTGTTTATAAATATCTGTCCATGTCATTTTGAGGAGTCAAATGTCAAAGAAGGGAAGCAACTGGAATCTGACACTGTTGTTTATGTTCTAACCATCTAATTGAATATGGTTTACAAATTTGTTTAATTAAGTTGGGTTGACTTGTTGTTGAGTGTAGTAAATAGTTTTATTAGACAAATGCTGAGAGTGGTAGTAGTAATAAACTAGTAGTTGGGTGACAAGAAACTTGTACAAGAAATTTGAGCTAATACTCACAAGATGTGCAAAAGCTTATAGCAGTTGCTGTTCACAAACTGTCAGTTCATCTCCAGCCATTTCATTGCAGTTCATTCTTGGAGTGGGTGCTGCAACTGAAGATTGCAAAAGTCAATAAAACCCCTTATTTTGGAAGTTCAGGGTCTTTCAAGGTCATCGATGTTGATACGGCTAAATAGCTCATCACTAGTGCTTGTTGTGATAGGCGGCATGCCTATGGTGATCTGCAACAGTTTTCATGAAAGACTGGCTAACAATGGTATAATAATGATTTTTACCACTCTTTCATGCCCTTGTGCGCAGGTTTCCTTGAGCCTAGAAAATTGAGAATTGGACCATTGAAATCTACATTTAATGCTGAAAGTTTTATGTGCAGCTTCTCCATGTCTCTCTCAGTTGATTTTGGTGCAATTCGCTCTTGAAATGTATCTCGCAGCTCGAAATCGAGAAAAAGTCTATAAAACCCCTGTTTTGGCATTCAAAGTCATCCAAGGTCATTGAATTTGGTGGCAATCGAGAGCCTGTGTACAATTTTTTATTGGTGATTAATAGTAACCTAGGCCCTATCTCGCACCATTTCTGAGATACAGCAACTTATTGGCTAAAAATCACAAATTTTCCCTACCCCCTGACATTTAGCACCCTCATTCGGGGTGACTCTTTTTGAGTTTATGGAAAAGCTTTAGGATTCCTGAAACTAGAGTCTACCAAGCAGCCAACTGAAGATTTGGTGATTTTAGCTTGCGCCATTTTTTTACTGATCCACCCGTGTGACAGACAGACAGAAGTGCGATGGCTAAGACACACTAAAGCAGTAGTTGCTTTTGCACGTGAAAATCATGTATCGACATGTCCCACAATTCATTCTTGGGTACTCAGTCTGATGTGATAACGTGCTGCTAAATTGGGCATTGGAGTTGAAACTGAAACTGAAACTGAAAGTGTAGTACTAGTAGCAGTGTAAGCAGGAGCATAATTTGGACAAAGAGGAGACCTAATTATTACCAGTGATTGTACACTTGATGCACAAGTTTGTCTTAAGCAAATGCCATTGTCTGTTATGCACTGCAGTATTTGAAGCAAAGAACCTGATTCCTATGGATCCCAACGGCCTGGCTGATCCGTACGTCAAGCTGAAACTTCTTCCAGGAACAGATGGAAAAGTTAAGCAGAAAACGAAGAAGATTAAAGCTTCTTTGAATCCAGTCTGGAATGAGACTTTCACAGTGTAATAATTTTTGTTATGAAATTAATAGCAGTTGCATTTTCTAAGTTAAAAGTTAGTTTTTTCTAAGTTCTAGCATTTCTTTCTTTTTCTTTTGACATTATGTTTAGCATTATCTTTCATTACTGCAGTGACGTAGGCTGATCATTGTGAAAATGTCCAATTGATCAATTAACTGGATACATCTATCAGTGTTTATGTGCCAACAGTGTATTTGGACTGTATTTTATATTTCATCGTTTTTGCACTGTACCGAATAGCAGATTTTACTATTTAGCTGAATTAGAATAATTTATTGCATTATTTGTCTGCTGTGACAGCTTAGCTGACAAGAGCTGTCATTGAGGCTAAGTACAGAAATAGTGGCAGTTGCATGGCGTTTATTAAATTTGTATTTGGTCTGTTTTCAACACTGCTGTTCGGCCGAAAACGAATACACTGTTCGGCCTGTTATTTTGTGATTCTGCCATTTTGGCTGGTTTTGTTCGCCAGTGCATTGACAGCCGAGGACCAAGCCAAGCGCCTGTCAGTCGAAGTCTGGGACTGGGATCGGACATCACGCAATGACTTCATGGGCGCTCTGTCGTTTGGCATCTCCGAGCTCACAAAGGCCAGAGTGCAGGAAGGCTGGTATCGACTGCTGGGCCAGGAAGAAGGCGAATACTACAACGTGCCATGTCTTGATGAAAGTACAAGCATGGCAATGCAGAGAGATATTGAGGCGAGTGGCATCAGTGTGTGACGGGTGTGGGATTACTACTGTTGCTGGGTGTCGGACTCATTGTATTAACTACTATAACCAAACTTTTCAAAGATCAGTAATATTTCAGCTATTAAAAGTCGCTAGAAGTTTACTACTTTTCCCCACAATTTTGAGCTGTTATTATAACTTTAGATTATAAAATGCTTCTGGTCACGATCTCATTTGACTTGTGTAGGAAGTGATATAGCAATTACTGGATCTTTACGTTAATCTTTAGGTAGTGCAGGAACATAATTTGGGTGAGGTGGGCATCGAATAGCCAAGGATGCAGCCACAACTGTGAGATTACTTTCTGCATAATTTAATCACCTTTTATTCGTTAAAATTGCACAACACACTAAATAGTGCTAGGTGGGACACTTTTTACCACACAATAATAATACAGGAATATTAATAATCTGTGTTTATTTCTAATGATTTTATTTTCAGCACTGATGCAGTAGCAGAATGAGAAGCATTGTCATGTTAACAAATGTTGCATAATGTTGTCCAGTTACTTTTGAAGTAGACAAAATACCAGATGTTATCATAATGTTATTTATATTGCATTTCTCACTTGATGACTGATAATTGTACAGTCTGTCTAGCTACTGAATAATGGCAATTCGGCGTGTGGAACCCCTTAGTGTTTTTGAGCATAGTAAATCTGTTATTTGCCTGTTTGTGTTTTATGTGTAGAACTTCTCGCTTGCAGAAGGGCACCATGTATCAGTTCAGCAACCGGACATCATTCACCAAGATGTTATTCGGTTCTTGGACTTTAACTTTTTGTCTCTTCTTGGAAAAGGCAGTTTTGGAAAAGTTTGTATATTTCTGTGACTGTGCATTTCATAGAAACAGATGAATTCATGCTTATGCATTATTTGTGCATACAGCATTAAGAGAGAATTTGATTCTAACGGCTTTTTGTGAGTCATGGCTTACAGTAAATAAGTAGTAAATTGAGCTGTTGTTTGATTACAGTTGTTTTTAAATCATCTTTCCTCCTTTTGTTCGTTCATGACAGGAACATGTGTATGTCACGTTCCATGTAGGATGTTGTATGTTCGTGGTCTAAAAACAGTGGTACGCTGATAAGTAGAATTTTACGGTTCCAGAGCTGATTGATGAATTTCTGAAATTATTGACAAATGGACAATTAGCATTCTGATACACTGCATTGCCTTGGTGGACCAGAGTGTCTGCCACTGTTACTTCAGCAGCCGTCTGACATTGTCGTTCAATTGGAACTTTGAAACGTTGCTGTTCCAGCGAGTGATCTTAGACTGATTTTTGTTGTCTTTTATTTCTCAGTTTGTGTAGTCATTTTTGTGCACTTTTAGTCAGGTTTTATTTCTAAGTTTGTAAACTACACTGTTCATTTGTGTGGATGTTATTTTTTGATTGACCGAATGTGAAAGTGGCCATGAGTGAATCGATGTGTTTGTAATGTGATTCGCCGGCAGGTGATGCTTGCCGAGCGTAAGGGAACGGATGAGCTGTATGCCGTCAAAGTCCTCAAGAAGGAAGTCGTCGTACAGGATGATGACGTTGACTGTGTGCTGATGGAAAAGCGGGTTCTGGCTCTGCGCAACAAACCACCATTCCTCGTGGCACTTCATTCCTGCTTCCAGACGATGGTGAGTGAGTCGATAGGACATTGTTCGGACATTAGTAAGTAAACCGGGTAAATGTACATTTTTATAGTGCATATCAAGCAAGACTCGTGCACTGGTCGATTGTGAAAACGATTGTCTCAAGTTTCCATCTCTCATGATTGTCACAGCCATGTGCCGAATTTTTCAGCTTATCAGGCAACAAGTTCAGGGCCAACAGACCATCAATCGAAAAAGGTCATTAGCTGTAGATTATGAGTCTACATCATGAAACGTGAGGACAGGCAGCAGTTGGGTAATGCAGATGAAGATTTGACTTTACCTTGGAGGCTTGAGCCATTCGAATGTGGTCTTGTAACAGTTTGTAGTTTGGTAAAATATGTAAAATTTCAGTTGTACTGCATGTCTGGGTACAAAACTGCAACTTTTCTAATACAGTTGGGTTGTAAACTTAAGTGCTAAATTAATGCATGTTTGTATTAAAGTATTGGAAGATATCCAGATACCTTTTTTACTCAGCTTAACTTGGAAAGTGGCCGTTGATATGCTGTAAATATATATATGTTTAAATGAAAGGCTTGTAAATGTAACTGGATGTTTGTTAAGGATCGGCTTTACTTTGTCATGGAGTACGTGAATGGAGGTGATCTGATGTATCGCATCCAGCAGGATGGCAAATTCAAAGAACCAGTCGCAGTGTAAGTCTTACTGCTTATGCTGGTAGGACTTACTTATAAAGGTTAAAGGTGGCGTATAGCTCTTTATGGGAAACCCATCTACCAGAGCTATGGAGCATCACCTGCCATATGGGATCACAAAGTGTTACCTGCCACTCGACACATCTGAACCTGCCCTACCTTAATTCTAGCCAGACAAGCTGGTACTCGATTTACCTACCCAGGATGGAGGGCTGAGTTGACCTTTGTGGTTGGTTGTATACTTAGATGGTTTATCTGTCCGCAGACAGGCAGCCATCCAAGTAGTAACTCACTTGATAGCAACCTGACTGGTATTTGAACCCATGTCCTTCCAGTCATAAGTTTGACACGCTGCTGTTACGTTATCGAGCTACCTGTGTAAGTTTTACGTTATATTAGTTTTAATATTCTACTCTGAACTGCACTCAGTTCAGCCTGTCAGTTTAGTCAGTATGAGTTATTTACACGGTATTTGAGAGAAATAATGCATACAGTAAATCTGTTGTTGGTAATTTTCAAGTGTTAAAGCTCTTTCATCGAGTGTTGAAGCTCTTTCATTATTAAGTTGCATTTTTTTGGTTTTCATTTGTAGTTTTGCTTGTTATTTTTTGGTTGTATTTTATTTCAGTATTTTTCTGTTTGCAGGTTCTATTGTGCTGAAATTGCACTTGGCTTGTTCTTTCTGCATCGCCATGGTGTCATTTTCCGGTATGTTTTTTTATGTTGGTCACTCTGTATTGTTAAATGTGTGTTCTGCTTTTGTAATTAAGTAATTGAGATGCTTGGTAATACTCGAGTTGTAGAACATTAATTAATTTTGTTCTGGTCAACTGGAAGACATTGAGAGAATATCTGCATTTTATCATTGTCTTGCTATTAGTCAGAACAGTTGATGCATGTGACAGAGAATGCCATAGTTTTCAACATTTAGTATCTAATGTCATTATTTACCATTCACCTAAAACTGTTAGAAAATAGAGAGTTTGGTCCAGCACAAAAGCCAACAAAAAATAATAAAATAAAAATATTAAGAAGATCCTGCTATGTATGAATGAATAAATCTGACGAACTGTTCTGTAGTCTGCAAAGGCAGCTTAGAACTTAAAAAGAAGTGATTTTCTATGCTATAGGAATGAAAAAATGAGGTAAAGAAAGTAAACTGCACACTTGTCTTTGCTACTAATTAACTGGTGCTAAAGTTTTATTTGGAATGACACAATATCTGTGAAAAGAATTAATTGTGCTAACAAATGTCCCATTGCAACATGTCATATATTACTATTCAAAGTCATTTCCTGACTATTTCCTGGACTAACTGTCTTTCTCTAGTGGACCAAGCAGTAGTTTACATTACTTAGGTTGCTTTAGAAATTCCAGATTGATTGATTTGATTGGATTGATTATTAGTGGTAGCTCTCCATTTGCTGGTTATAAACAGTGTCTTACTCTTTTGGGCTTTTTATACAATCTTACTCAAGAAAGTGTGTGTATCCATTTAGTATTGGTTGATATATAGTGATTTTCAATCGATCGATCAATTGAAGAAGTTTGTATATTGCGTCCTACATAGTCTTGAATAGCAGCGGTCAACAACTACAAGCGTTTTATTGCATTACGCTTTGCAGTCGTGCAACGAATTGGTCGGTGAAGTTTATTACTTTTGTCATGCGTAACTTGTCTGTGTTGAATTCTGTTATAGAGACTTGAAGTTGGACAACGTTATGCTTGACTCTGAGGGTCACGTAAAGATCACTGATTTTGGCATGTGTAAGGAAGGTATGACTGGTGACAAGACCACAAGAACGTTCTGCGGCACACCGGACTACATGGCACCAGAGGTCAGCGGACATTCATCGCTGTTGTTTTTCAGCTGAATTTTGATTGTTTTGGATTAATTTTTTTTAAAAATTTTGTGAGTCAGCAATTTGTGATTTTGTATGTTTTTTTCTCAGGAATTTCGTAAGTTGATTTTTGAAGTATGACTTATGAATTTTTAGTTCACAGCCAATCACGACTCTGGATATTTAAATGGAAACATGAATGGAAAGTTGTCTTTGGGCTTAGCTGTGCTGCTTATCAGTTTTTCATCACTGCCAGTTGTTGCTACCAATGTAAACATTGTAACTAACTCATTTCATTATGATGATATTGCTACCTAAATTTGCCGGAAATGAAAACTGTATTTATGTTCACAGTATAGAAATCATATAAAAACGAAAAATTGAAATGACAAATGCGTACATGTTTGATGTTTTTTCAAGTGAACTTATGTTGTTGTAAGATTTTCCGATTTTTTTGGAAATTGCGTTTGTTCTTAAGCGTGTCAAAATTAGGCCTGTGCTCTGTGAAATATGGCTTCATGTTTGGAAGTTGTTTGACAAATGCCGATGCCTGATTGTGTAGTGCTTGTAGTGATCATTTGAATGCTGTGGTCGATGCTGTAGATTGTCATGTATCGACCTTACACCAAGGCCGTCGACTGGTGGTCATTTGGCGTGCTCGTCTATGAAATGCTTGCTGGCATGGTTGGTCCCATCTCGACTTTTGCTATCTATCCTACTCTTATTATAAAGCAGTGATCATGTAGTCATTTTATTCCGTATTTGAGTACATTGCTGTAAACTTATTTTGCAGCTTTAAGTGAACTTGTGATTGGATTTTGTTTATTATTCTGATGTTCTTTATTTGTCATCATATCAGAGAATAAAACACAAACATAAACACACATTTATTTTTATTGCGGCCGAATGTCTGGATTAGATGTACAATACATTAAAACATAAACTGCAATGTACAATCGCCATTTAAACCAGAAATAATCAGTTAATGTAAACATTTCATTATCTTTTTTACCTTCAAATAGAGATCTCTAAGACGAAATTAATTTTGTAATAATTTTCTGTACTGTGTTATCTGTACTGCGTTATTTGTTTTCTGTACTGTGAAAATCATTTGGGTGAATGCAGCCGCCGTTCGAGGGTGATGATGAAGAGGAATTATTCCTAGCAGTCACTGAAGGTTCCGTCTCTTACCCAAAGTCCTCGTCCAAAGAAGCTGTTTCACTGTGCAAAGGGGTACTACGTTATTTTTAGCAACTCTGTTTGACATAACATTGTTTGACATAACCCATTGTTTTTTATTGCGTTAATATACTGGTTCTAAGAATTGATTTTGTTGGTGGAGTTTTCATTTAGCCTTTTGGTTTATTGCTTACAGTTGCTGAAATGATTTAATTGTTGCAGAATACTTGTCCACCACAACCGGGTTCAGCCTGTCATTGTTTTCTCTATTAGTCAGTGTTTCCTAGGTTACTTCATTTTAGCAAAATTGTTATTAGCTACCTACATTTACATTTACTTTACTAACAATATGGCATTGAAGAAGTTCTAGTTAGTCAAGTCCAGTATTTTGTTTATTTAAGGCTTCACTGTAGGTCATGTATTTTTTTCATTTTCACTGTCTGCATTCTATTCAAGTTTCAAAACTCGGAATTTTGCTGTATCCAATATTCAATATCCGTGCCATATTTACATGGCCATATTTCTGCGTTATTTAGCGTAACATAATAGCAAAAAGGTTGCTGTGTCTAGCTGCTGACAAAGGCTCCGAATGCAAGACTTGGCTGCAGTGTGACTCCCGGCGAGGAACGTGACATCAAAGATCATCTCTTCTTCCGCAATGTTAACTGGCGCAAAATAGAGGACCGGGATGTACAACCACCGTTTATTCCCAAAATTGTAAGTTTCTTGTATTTGTTAGTAAATCTAAGCATTTATCCTGGCAGAATCTGTATTGTACTAGTTGATGTGCATGTTGCCACCGCCGTGGTGATTGTCATTTTTATGTGTTTTGGCATCCATCAGAAATATGCATTTAACTTTCTATTACCGAATGGTTAGGACTTTGGTCCTATTTTTGCCAGTAAAGTGATATTTATGATTTGTGTGCTCAACAGCTACTGCACCCCTATTGTTGGGGCTCCAAAACTCATCACTCGTTGTTGGCTTTCGCAGTTTAATGCTATGTAAGGGCAATATGAGTCAACACTCGAAAACGGCTTTCACTTAGCTTAGCTTGGCACCTAGTAAAAGTATCTACAACGAAATTTTGTTTAGGATATAGGCTTACAGTAATATATGTCAAGTATTTAAAATGGCTAGTATTGTAAGGGCCAGTCTGGAATTCAACACGCGATAATATCGCCCCAAAACCATTTTTGCTGTTTTCGAGTTTTGACTCATATCGGCCTTACATAGGTTTGTAAACGCCGCACGTTATTTTACTGGTCAAAAAGTAAATATTTTGCTAAAATAACGAATTGGGATGTCCATTCGGTCAAGCTAAGCTGTAATTGTTTTGTTTTGACATTAAAAATTGCCAGCTGATTTAATTTTGATTTTGGTCTTGACTTGGACTTGACTTTGGGCTTAGACTAAAGACAGGTCATGTTCGGTCTTGACTTTAGTCTTAGACTAAAGTCTTAGCAAAACTTGACCTCATCCATTGTAGTGGTTATGGTTACTGGTTAAATGGTGTACTTCTTCATAGGAAACCCATGTAAGAGCTGTGGAGCATCACCTGCCATATAGGATCGCAGTGTTACATGCCACCTGACCCAGGTGAATGTACCCCACCATAACCTCAGGCATACAGGCCAGTACTCAATATACCTACCGCAGAGGGGTGGAAGGCTGAGTTGACCTTGATGTTGGTTATATGTCAAGATGATTTACCTGTCTGCAGAGTCACCCATCTAACAGCGTCCAACCACTGACCTCGTGATTGTAAGTGAAACGTCCTACCCTCACACTACCGAGCCAAGCAAGAAACTGATTTGTGTTCGTGTGTTTGTTGTCAGAAAAGTCCGAGGGACGTGAGCAACTTTGACCATCAGTTCACGTGTGAAGGCATCAAACCGTCTCCCGCTGACAAGCTGTTCCTCATGAATCTCGACCCAAACATCTTTGGTGGATTCTCGTACGTCAACCCGGAGTTTACCATCATCGTGTAATCGGCCAATGACATCTCTGCGCTTTGTAAACCTTAGTGCAAGTGCTGTATCATAAACGTAAGGGGTGGGGTTTTCAGGATGGGAATATTGGAGCTAATTTAGGATCTGCGGGTGTATCACCTGCTATCACTTTAGATTGCTTTTAATGGCATTTTTTCGGGCTCAGGATGCCGCAAAAATTGGTGGTAACTGGCGCTTTGTCTCAGACTAGCAAATGAGCTTTCAGCATCTCTCTAGACTTTATGGAGGATATTCACCCCTGCAATTAGCCATCATTGCTGTACGTGTGCTAATGTCGAGCTGCTGTGCTTTCGTTGCATTTATTGAGTCGATGATGAGGCCGTGCACCATTATAGGCTGCTGCTTACTCATTGTTTCTGTACTGTTGCTTGCTGGTATCAACATTTTATTAGAGTGTTTACAGTGTTGTCAGTTTATTTATGTTCTTGCACCTTGTCTTCCAGTAGACAGCATTATGAGATTGATGACCGTCTGGAGGATAAAGGGGACGATTATTAGAGCTGCCATTACTCCTACATATGCACACTTATATTGGCGAGTTCTAACAATTTTAGGTTTGTGATGTTTCTGGGTTTTATGTTTCATATTAGGTTAAACTTTTTGTTCCATTGTTGTAAAGGTTCAACTTACTGTTCCATTATTATGTGTATAAATGCACAAAACATCAGTTTATACCGTACACTTGTTAACGGAAATATTAAAGAACTTGCACATCAAAAACAGCAAAAATCACAAAAGGTGATATTGCCTGCATCACACTGACCTTGTCAATGTGCAAGCTCAGTGTGATAGTGCAATGTCTTGCTCGAACATGTGAAAGACCAACTATCCTGACAGACACGTAAATGCGATCGCTTTGCACGTTTTTGTGGCTGCAACTGTAAAACTTCAAATATTTGACACCAACGAACCAGATTTTTCACCATTGAAGCAGGGTAGCAACTGGCAGCACCAATTGGGATTAGCCT
>Ga0056128_1002368_pt1 | contig 22265 bp, 6 predicted proteins | sample WorMetLIZISLAND2_FD_71113 | JGI IMG/M metagenome (GOLD analysis project Ga0056128, IMG submission 71113) | Marine gutless worms symbiont microbial communities from Max Planck institute for Marine Microbiology, Germany - Olavius geniculatus... ... | reverse complement strand
TAACAATTAAATTTTTTTTAATAGTTAACTTTTTGAAATTTAACGATTAATTAATCGTTAATTTTAGTTAAAATTCAGTCATTGAAAATGCGTTGTTTAAACCATAATATCAATAAAAAAATCACTGTAGAGTTACATGCACTAAAAGTGTTAATGAATTAAGAACCTTTTAGGTTTTTAATGTTAATGACACCAGTCCCAGAGACAAACAAGCATGTTCACGGTTGATGGATCCAGCGACGAAGGTCTCTTGTTGACGATGTATCCGGCAGAACCGTTAATCGTTAAAAATAAAATTAATCATTAATTTTCTTTGTTAGTTAACGATTAAATTAATCGTTAAAATCCGCAGCTCTATACAAAATGCTTGTAATTTCATCAGAATCTATTAATAGCTGTTCAAGTTAGCTTAGAAATGACACAATCGGTCTAAAGATATTGAAGAGTCATCTCTAACCTGAAACTGCCTGTAAGATCGGAGGCTGCAGGGCGCAGTAGAACTTGGGCGATGTAGTTAGCAACACGACTAGATTCAACATACACAGTGAAATATATAGGACTATGGCTATAGTCTTGTTTGCTTTCTATCAAATTAAACCCAACCAGTCAATCAATCAATATACACCGTGGGTCATAAAAAACATGGCACTTTACTTTTGTTAATATATTCACTGGTTATTGACCAATTTTCAAAATTCTTTCACTAGCACACTGTGCAGACAATTTGAAATAAAGTGATTATTATATATCCCACCACATGGTAAATGCGTTTCTACATTACCTTGTGAAATACAAATATAAGCAAAAATTAATGATAATAACAAAAATTTAGGTAAATGAAAAAACACTTTAAACCAATATTGCAATGAATGATCTGCATGACACTAGACTGTGTTAGACCCACACAGTTTTGTGTCATACAGACCACTCACTGCAATGCTGGTCTGAAGTGTTTTTTTTTCAATTTTACCAAAATGTTTGTCTGTTCTTATCATGATGTATGCATATTTTATTGATATTTCACAAGGTAGTGTAGAGACGCATTTACGATGTGGTGGGATATGTAATAACCACGTTATTGCAAATTGTCTGCAAAGTGTGCCTGTGAAAGAATTGTGAAAGTCGATCAATAATTGAAGAAGATATAGACAAAAGTAAAGTGCCACATTTTTTATGGACCATGGTGTACGAACAGTCCATCACTAATGGTTTGGTGACTAACGGTTAGGACTTTGGACTTATGATCTAGAAGTCGTGAGTTAAACTCCCAGTCAAGTTGCTATCAAGTGGTTAGTACTTGGACGGGTGGACAGGTGAACCATCTTGGTATATAACCAACACCGACATCAACTCAACCTTCCATCCCTCCGAGGCCGGCAAATCGACTAACAGTTGCCTGTCTAGCTGGTGTTAAGACAAGGCACGTTCGCTTGTGTTGGGTGGCAAGCAACACTGTGTGATCTCGTATGGCAGGTGACGCTCTGTAGCTCTAAGATGCGTTACCATTAAGAAAAACATGACCTTTACTGTTCTTTTATTAACAAAAATCAATCATTAGGTCAACTAAAATACACTTATAATCTACAGGTCATCAATATAAAAACTTCAACAAACTCAAAAAAATAAATCATAAACTTAATTTAGCAGCATATAAAAACCAAACATAATAAAACTAAATTAAGTTAAATTACACATTAAATCTAGAGTAAATAATATGTACTAACAGAAAAAAAGAATAAAGCACTGCCAGATGTGTAAAATCAGCAACAGCTTGGGTTAAAAAATTCGGAAAAAAGAAAGAAATTGCAATTTTCCAACAAACAGCCTTAAATTTCCGACAATGGAGATAGCAGGTGCTCAAAATTTTAATTCTACCCACAGATCCTGCAAAATGGAGAGTTTAAGCTCCAAATGCATTTTTGAAGAAAAAAATCTGTCAAAAAGATAAATCTCAAACATGCTAAAATTTTGGTAGGGGGAGCAATAGCACCCCTCTTGCCATGACGTCACTGCGTGGGATGACATGACAAGTTACAGAACTGTGAAAATACAGACACATTAATCTCTCGGTCTAACCTGATGAGTTTACGTTTCAGGTCCCAGCCATAAACTCCTCCATCACCACTGTATCTTGTACCAGTCACAACATCACATTCGTCTGCCTTCTGACGTCTGGATGCAACATACAGCAAAAAACCTAAAACCTAACAAATTTTCTTTGAAAACTTTGTGGTTTCCAGCCCCAGCTTTGCCTAATGAGCTGCAACACCAAACAACTTGAATTTTAAAGAATTAATTTCTGACATAACGTTCGCCAAATCCAGCCAGAAAAAATGCTGCATATAAATTGAAGTGGCCAAAAATGGTGAGATACTGTGCTTGTTAAATAAAGGGCCAATATCCAGTTTCATCATTAAATAATATTATCGTTGCATAATACATACTTATACATACAATACATATCATATTCAAATCAAACAATATGTGCTTGGATCAATATGCAATACAGTGCCTTTGTATTATAGGAAATTAGAGTGCTACACAAATTCTCTTATTTTTATTACATAAACAGAAATACATAATACACAGACAAAATAAACTCAGAGATGTACAGAGGGACATGCAAAATGTATAAACTGTGTAGATTCAAAAAGATCCAAACTTGCTTGCAGACCTTATAAACTGAGGAAGAAACTTTGGCTGAAACAACAAAACATCAACACCCAAAACCATTACAAAGAGCCACCAAGAAAACACGATAGTGGGTTCTTAGTATTAGTCTAAAAATGTCATACATTACAAGGCTTTTAAAATGTAATTATCACTCAATCAAAATAATCAATCAATCAATCACCCAATAAGAAAAACCACAAAAATGATGACAAAAATGCATACATGATGTGAGAGGTCAGCATCCATAAGAATAATGAAGTTTCCAGTTGCATGTTTAATTCCATGTACATATGCAGTGCCTGTCAGGTAACAGTAAACATGCCATGCCATATTAGTAAACAACGGTTGTAATTTGATGCATTTTTATAGCTTATTCATTCAAAAAAAAACAAAACAAAAGTGGAAAAAATGAAAAAAAGTGTCAGCTCTACATTGGTCATGAGTTAACTGAGTACTGGTATCAGCAGAGATTACATCATAATTGCAATGTACACACCTCTGCTATTGCAACACTGTAGATTCATAATATGCAGCTATAGATCATGTGAGTGGTAACTTCAAAGCAACTGAACAGTTAATTAAACCAAAAAAAATCAAACCAGCACATCAAACACAAAACAGTAGTAGTAAGTAAGTAAATAATATGAATTTATATAATGCATCAAAATGGCAGTAAAAGGCTAAGCAGTAAGAAGCTAAGAGCAGTAGTGATAGTGGCTACTGTTATTGTTGCTAATGAAACAAAATTAGAAAACCAGTATGTCAAAGACGCAATTGTTTACACTGTGTGGGGTCAACATTCATCGAAACTTTAGTCTAAGACCAAAGTTTGAAGTTTGGTCTAAAACAAAAGTCAAGACTGAATTTTTTGTATTAGCAAACTTCGTAGGTCTTAGCAAAACTTGGCACTACCCAATGTTCAAATGAAGCAAATGCGTATGTGAGAATGAACAAGCAGCTTACCTAGACCAAGCTTTCGTTCACGTGGTTGCAAAACCTGTGAACACATTTAGAATAAACCATATTACACTTAGTACTACCAGTACTCTGTAATTAGCAGGGCCCACAGTTTTCTGCAGGCCACGGAATTTCAAACCAAGCCGCAGAATTTGTTGTTTTCCGCGGAATTTTGATATTGCCATGAAATTTTGCAGAATTTTACAAAAGTTAAGAAATGACCAAAGATTAGTACGATCGTTGGCTTTAAACTAACTATCACAGATAAAAATCAAACAAAACTGTCTAAAACTGTGTGCCTACTAATAATTACTATCGTACATATGGCACAATCATAAATTAACACAATGGGACTAATAGACAAATTGCACTTTGGAAAAGAAAAAAGATCGATAATTTCCTTTGTATGTTGCTAGCATAACTGAGTGCTATTCCAGCATCCAAAAATTGAAGTTTTTTAAACAGAATAAAGCTTAGTTTACACACAAATAGAAGGTCCCGGTAAGCTGCGGAATTTGGACAATTTTGCTGCAGTGAGATATGGAATTCTGCGAACTGGCCCGCGGAATTTGGCAAAATTTACCACGGAAAACTGTGGGCCCTAGTAATTAGTATTGCTCACTAAGTGACATATTAACCAAAGATACCTATCACAGTTCAAGTATGCATTTCTTCACAAAGCTGTCAATGTGACAGGTGACAAAAAATGATGAATATTTAATATAGAACACCACTGTTAAACACAATGCACAGTAACAGTTGACAAGACTAAAAAGTTCAAAAGTACAAACAGTCTTTGTACAACACACCGAAAATAAATTGAATATAAATGATGCAAATCACAAGATATATTGGCAAATAGATGAAAAAACACAAATGTATAAATATCACACAATATCAGTCTGCACACAATATATTCTTTGCCATAGATGTCCTGGAGTTGTTTCGCTGCCTCCTGCGTGCCATCAGGACTTCCATCGTCAATGATAATCACCTCAAACTTGCATCCACTGCAACGCAAACACAACATCACAGCTTACCTATTTTTATATGTAGACCTGTACAAAACCATGAATTTGGTGCTGGCAAGGTTTCTCTGACAATCACTCCTTACATCGGGCCAATTTCCTCACATCACCGATGTCATGAAAGACTGCAGTGGCCGCATTGGCACCAAATATGATCAGATCAAGTATGGAGGGTTAGGGTCACAGTTAGCGATCATATGCCGGTGTGGCCGTTGCGGTCTTTTACGACACCCTTCCTCCATGGCAACTGTCAAATTGTGACATTTCCAGAATTTCCAGACAGAATCAGTCAAAAAACTCAACACCTTGGCTAATATAAGAATCCTTTAACTATGCTCAACACAATGCATATATAGATTCACAGCCTGCGCTCGTAATTATACGTATGTTATGTAATAAATACAAATGTGCCACGCCCACTGTAGCTAATGTAAGCAGAAACACCAATAAATCGATCAAAATATATCCCAAATGTTACCTTTCTTTCATGTACTTAAAAATCAGCCAAATCACAACTGGCAGGTTTTCTCGCTCGTTGTATGTCGGCAACAAAATTGTATATTTATCCTCGCTTTCCATCTTGCTTTATTAGAAATTTACGATTACGTTCACAGATGTATCGAACGGAAGTAAACGGCAAAAAAGTAAAGTAGTAAAAGTCGACTTGTGATAAAAATCGAAATTACAGGTCTGCCGAAACAACATGTTTACCCGGTAATCAGCTTGTAACGACTGTTTACTTATTTAACGCGTCTCACTTTAATCTGTTGAAACAAACGGAAGTTGTAAATTGTAATGTAAACGAATTTATTTTATTTTTCGCAATGGCTGAAGATGTTCTGTTTGAGTTCTTGCACATGGAAATTGTGAACTTGATGTACGACAGTTCGGCTACCAATGACGAGCAGGTAACGACAGATTAGCTGATTCTGTATGTGAGAAGCTGTAGATACGTTGTTGCATTTTAGGGGGCGCGGTCACATAGCGAAGTGATTAGGATCATCGATCGGTGAAAAAAAGTCAGAAGGTTAGTTTCACCGATCGGTGGTTCTAACCTTCTAGGCTAAAATCACCGATCGGTGATACTAGCCGTGTGAACTTCTTCTTCTTATGGCGTACTCTTCCAGAGCGTAGCCGTGTCCACGATGTGGCGCCAGTCCGCCCGCCTAGAAGCTTTTCTCCACGCAGAAGAAAGAGGTCTCAGGTCTGCCTCCACCGAACGTAACCAGGTGTAACTGGGTCTCCCTGCGGGCCTTCTCCAGTCCGGAGAAGGCTTGCGTATCGCGGCAGCAATGGCACGATGGTGATCTTCGTCAGGAGAGCTGCGGGCGATGTGATTGAAGAAACGGAGCCGTCTGCTTGTAACTATACTGGAGAGCGGCTGGTAATTCGAGCAGGACCGGACTTCATCATTGGTTGGGTGGCGGGTGTATGGGATCCTCAGAATCTTGCGTAACGCTCACATATCAAACGCATCCAGGCGGGCGTACAAGTATTTCGTAGTGGTCCACGTTTCACACCCATACAACACGACTGGCACAATATATGTCTGATAGAGACGGATTTTAGTATCCAGTCTGATGCCTGATTTCCAAACTAGTGTGAACTAGTGTGAACTAGGATCACCGAAACCGTGATATTTACACATACCCGACTCTATGTTGTCGATATCTATGTTGAGAAATTACCTCGGACTATGAATATTATCAGCGCCGTCTTTTGCCAGCGCAGGGCCCATGGCACTGACTAACCCGCGGGGCTTCTAATGTCACACTGCTGGTCATTTATTTTAGCAGATCGGTGATTTTAACTTTCTATATAATTTCCGCCGATTGGTGATTTTAGCCTGGAAAGTTAGTTTCACTGATCAGTGAAACTAACTTTCTGACTTATTTTCACTGATTGGTCATTTTAGCCTAGAAGGTTAGTTTCATCGATCGGTGAAACTAACCTTCAGAGTTATTTGCATCGATTGGTGATCGTAACCGCGCCCGTCTCATAGTTGTTCAAAGGGAGGGTTCGCTGGAGCTATGGTTTGAAGCCTGCTATAACTAACCCTAACCTTATCCTTAGCTTTATCACACAGTCTTATGACAAACTCTTGATAACATACCGATGTCTTCAAACATATGTTTTATAATGTTCAAATCATTGTAGTGTGTTTTCTAATCACCAACTGATTGGGTCTGTTCCCAGTTTCTATCTGAGCAGTAAAAGTAAAATTAATTGTGCTTTTGTGTGTTGTAAGTGCCTGTTTTTTCTGTGCTTGTTATTGTTATGATTAGATTGCAAAAATGACTGTTTCCGTTTGCAGGAGAATTGTTTGTCAAAGCTGGAAGCCTTGGGGTTCAGGGTTGGACAGAGCATGGTTGAAAGGTAAGCTATATATTGTCAGTATTGTGTTATTGTTTATAACACTTTATGCATGTTAATTATTTGGTTTCTGAATAACATGAAGTGTGTATTATGGAACATTAATTTTGCTCCTCTTTTTTATTACAGTTTGTTAACAGTTAACTAACAGCTTTTGTTAACATCAGCATTTTTCATATCATTTCATTGTCTCATAATTTTATTGCATAACAGCAGTTTGTGTGGTTTTATTAAACCTTGAATGAATGAACAAACATTGAAAATATTGCACTTTGTGCTGCATGCAATATGCAAAAAATAGCATGAAGTGAATAGATAATTTATCACATATTGTTTGAAAGTGGCCTATCACTCTTAAGGCTTTATACTGTGCTGGACACATGCAGATGATAGTTATATTTTGGTGCCAATACGTATTTGTTTCTTATGATTATTTGTGTATTTTCTGGCATGATTGTTGGTTGTTAGGATAACACGAGACTGTCCAAGGTTTAAAGATGAACTTGAGCTGATGAAATTTATCTGCAAGGATTTCTGGATGGCTCTTTACAAGAAACAGGTCGACAACCTGAGAACAAATCACCAGGTCATCATTTTTGTATAATTATTTTTGGGCTCGTGCTGATTAAATTTTTAAATTGGTTAATCTCCCGAAAATTAGTTTTGATTACTCGATCAGTTTCAAACATTTTTATAGTCAATCAGAAAGACTATGACAACTGCAGAATTTAGTTACTGGTAGATGTTATCTTTCATAAATTGAAGCAAAATTGCAGAATCAGTAAAGGTGACACTGATGCAGTTTATGTATATGCAGTCAAATTAGTAGTCTGATCATGAGGGCTTGCAAACTGCAAACCAAAAAACTATCACTCACATCTGTTCAGCATTTTCTGTGGAAAATTTATTCATAGTTTAATCTGTCAAAAAAAATAATTAACCTAACAATTTTTTTAATAATTAATTATTTATTATTAATTTCCACATCCTTACTTTTCATTTTGCTTTTCAGAGCCTTTCATGCTTTTACTTTGCAGCAGGAAGTCATTTAGCAAAAAAAAACATCCAGTTACAAAAGTTCCGATGAGTTCACTTTTTGGTAGCAGTGGCATTTGCTGAGGAGGTGTTGGAAGTTGAAGCCCCATTTCAGTATTGCTAGTTATGCTATAGTAAGCAAATTTATATCCATTTTTTAATTACATTTTCTGCCACTAAGTTTTACAGTGGTAGGCTGAAGGCACAGACAATATTTAAGTCGTAATGTTGATTTATTGTGCAGCCTCCTCATTGATAGCCCTATTCTGCCTTCTAGTGTATGTATGTCTGTCCTGTCGTGCAAAGTGTTAACGCAGAAATGGCATTTTTTTGTTGTGGCAGATGTAGCTGGTGATACAGTTCGAGATAAAATGATCTTCAGTTTTTATATTGCTGACAGAAACCCCCATTGTTTCTGTTTATTAGCTGTGTTGTATGGTTTAATTTTTGTTTTTTAATTAAGAAAAAAGACATTGCATTGCATTCAGAAGGGTGGTTTGTTTATATTTGTTTTAGGGGGTATACGTCCTTCTGGATTCTAGATTCCAGTTGCTTACACAAATGTCAAATACCAAGCAATATATGGAACTTGCTCCAAAGGTTGGTAGTTACCATATGTTTTGGAATTGTAATTTTTATTTGCTGTTAGTTTAGTTGTACTAAGTTTACTTGCTTCGAACACTCTTAGTTGGGCATCTGTACTTGAAAATCATGCATATACAGTTGTTGCTGCGGATGCCGCCACGGCATGTAGGTGGTTTAGTAAGGTCCTGCGAGTGCATCGCCACCACTTGTGTCATCAACAGGGCATTAGTATACTGTGTTGGTTTACTACAGGCATAGGACTTCTCAAAAATTGATCACGATGCTTCATTGTGTTGCAGCGTGAACTGGCCTATGGATTGAAAGGCTGATTTATCTGTGTGTCGTCTCTCTCTTTGTATCTGTATGTTTGTATTTTTTCATCTGTGTTTCAGTACCTTGCATTCCCGTGTGGACTCATTCGAGGTGCTCTTGCTAATCTTGGCATCATCTGCATCGTAACAGCTGAAGTCACAATGATGCCCGCCTGTAAGTTAAAATGGTCTTGGCTGTCTTAAGAGCATAGGAAGTGTTTTTTTTGCTGAAAAATGTGTTATGTGAATTTACTTTTGACATTTGACATTCATCAGATACATACAAGAGACCAGCTGTTGCTAGGGTTAGTTGATCATACCTGCAGCTTGTGTTTGTGGATATCTGACTGTGCTGTTTTGAACAGTTTTGGTTGCCTGTGCCCAAAATGTAAATGTACAGTAGCAGTATTTACGTACAGTAACTTTTACTGTAACATGAACTTCCGCTGCAGACATGAAATACTTGCATTGCAAATTGCAGCCAAAGCGCTGCAGATAGCATGGTTAATAGAGCTGTCAAAGCATTAATTTTTTTAACGCATTAATTAACATGTTATTAATGCACGGAGGCCCATCAATAAGGAGAGTAGGGGGAAGTTACCCCGGGCCCCACAACGTTTGGGAGGCCCCGCTTGTAGAAGATAGAAAGTTAGAAAGCAAATAGAAACACATTTTTAACAATAACTGACGTTATTGCTAGCAGAGAAATCTATTAGACTGTCATCTAAATAATGTTTATTTACAGTAGTGATGGAGCGGCAACTACAGTTTAGTTACTTGAATGCATTCGATTGTCAAATAACCGCAGTTTAACTGAATATTGGAAATTTTGGTTTACAGAATTTAGTAAATTAAATAAATTTATGCATGTGCTTTAATTTTTCTTAATGTGCGTTAATTTTTTTAACACACATTGATTTATTAACGCATTATCGTGTTAATTGACACGTTAATTTGACAGCTATAATGGTTACTAATGACAGCCTATAGGAATTTACCAATGCCCTATCCAACGGTTCCATTGCTGACCCCCTACAATGTACCAGTAGCCTGACCATACTATGGTCGGCCAAAAACTGCTTACATGGGACTTTTAACCTTTATATAGCACTTATTTATTGTAGCCACTAACAACATAGGCTATTTTTGATAATACTAACTCAGTCGTTCTATGTTTGGTGTTGCAGGCAAATTTCAGATCCAGATTCAGCGACTGTGAAGACTTTCCCTGCTTGTGACAGTGCTGATAGATAACAGCAGAATACTGATAGTCATATAGGATTATGTCTCGTTTCACGGCCTGATTCTATGCCACGGCTGCCAAGTTGTCATACCGTTAATGTGGGTGATAATTCCATTTCCTCCTTTCTTTTCCCTCTCATTTTTTCTCCCTTTTTTCTGTTTTCCCTTTCCTATCCTTTTATACCCCTACTTTTTTTGCATATTTTTTTACTTTTTTTCCCCTTTTTTCTCTTCTCTTCTTTTCCCTGTCCTTCCTTTTGTTAGAAGTATGACCCTTTAAATCGAGCTAGGGGATCTGAAGGAGCACTGAGCTCCTCATTGGACCTAGGAACGAGCCACAGCCGAAATCGAATTTAATTGGTGCATTTTAAGAATAGATCTTTAAAACATGACATCTGGTACACCCTGCTGAAGCTGTTAATGGAATGATATCACCAGGCCACAAGTATTGTACACAGGAAGAGGATGTTCAGAGAGGGAATAGGTAGGAATAGTTTACCTAAACGTGAACTAACTGCATGGTTGTTTTATTGTTCAATTGTTGTGGTCGACTCAACAACTTATATGACTGTAATCACTGTATGTTCATATTGTATGATGTAATTAATCACAGCAGTGTGAATACAATACATTCTGTAATTATGATATTGGTCATTACTATCATCATTGTGATTATGGTAAAGTCAGGGATAGGCGCGAGGCCTTTTAAGCTGAGATGCATAGCTCTGAAATGAGACTAAAACGTTCAGCATTTGTCCGAGAGGTTAGCAGGACTAGCAAAGTTTCCACCCTACGGACGGTCCACTCCGTTACCTGGCAACTCAGCCCCTCTCAAACTGCGCATGGGGGAGATGGGGCACAAAGTGGGGGCGCACGTACCTTAGGCCCAAGGACAAACATCACAGTCTGGGTCCGCGACTGTGCAACACAGAAGGCGCCAGAGGAGAGGGGTATCACAGACAAAAAAACAAACAGACAATATATCTGCACATTATAGTAAGATACGTCTCAAGATGGTCTCGGTCTCGAGACCACGTCGCTGGTGATAAATAATTAGGATTAACTTGCATAATTGTTTTGATTAGACACATTTAGACTGTCTGTGTCATTTTCAATCGTGCAAGTTAATGGTAACCCGGGCACTGGACATAAGCACAGGTTTTTTGTTCATAAACTGTATAATTTTTCTGCAAAACATATCAAAAGTGTACCAGGATTAATATTATTAGAGATTTGGGGGATCGTTGTCTCATTACCTCATGCGCAAAATCGCGAGAAGGTAGTGACGATGTTACCCCTAATTTCTGACTGTCACGTAGACTGTGGACGGCGATTATTGACAAGCCCGTCGATAGGAGAAAGATATAGGGATAAGTTACCTCGGGCCCCGCGGTGTTTGGGGGGGCGCCGCCGTCGCTCAGAAATGTAAAGTAAACTAGAATGCGCCATATGAAAAAAAGGAAAGATTCAAAAAAAAATTTCCCCAAAGGGGCTCCACAAGAATGTTTACCCGAGCCCCGTTGTGGCTGTCGACGGGCCTATTACCCCCCCCCCTATTGACGGTAAATTTTTGCTAGTCAAGAGTGCAGTAAATCGTTATGGGCCGCAGCCACTGTAGCACGTCATTTTATGCGTTCATGAAATATTTGCGAATTGGATAGCCCATAATCGCAAAAATAAATGCACCCAAAATTTAGGCTCGTTTATCTTTACGGCTTACCACTAGGCCTAAGTCAGTAAAGTCTACAAACATGTGGCGAACAGGCCCGTCTAGAGGGATGAAAGGGAGAAGTTGGGGCCCCACCGTCGCTCATAAATATAAAGTACACTAAAATGCGCCATCTTAAAAGCAAAATTCAAAACTTTTTTCCAGATGGGCTCTGTGAGAATGTTTTCCCCGGGCCCCGATGTGGCTCTCGACGTTGTTGCCCAATAGGGGATAGATACGTAGGGTCCCCTACAATAGTGCACAGTCCTACCTATAGGCCTATGGTGAAGTAAGCTTGAACTTTGAATTACTTAGTAACGTACGCCCGGGAAATAAAGCCAAATTAAAATGCGGCAAAAATTTATACACTCCAAAATGGCAAAATTCCGATTGCAGCGATAGGCTTACAGCGTTTTGTGACTGAGTGTAAATCCTGTCAAGACCAGCTGCTTGCGGCAATGGGCCGCGTGTTTGGCGCCTCAGATTTGATACTAACATAATTAGGAGGTAGCCTACAGAGTCGCTGAGTCGGTCAGTGATTTTTCTGGCAGATTGGCAACCCGACCGTGAGTGAAACCCACAAACCCTACCGTTAAGACACCAATCTACCACAAGATCGGTACATTTGTGTATTTGTATTTATTATTTGTCAGAATAGCCTCTGCCGGCAACAGTTCTATGTGACACTAAGCAGCGACTCGGCTGTTGCCGCGTCCACGGTCCACGCATGCGCGGTTTGATTCAGTCTGCAGAAGAGACGAGCTTTGCATCGACGTAGAACTACAGTCCTTGTCTGTCCAGCATCCAGTGTCGTGCAGCGTGACACCGCCCAGCTGTTGGTCGATGGTAGAATTCGACATGGTTGACGTCTGACGTGATGACGTCGTCTCAGGCTGAAACGACGACAACCTCACAGGCGTCGACGACGACACGCGATGAGACTACACACAGATCCACACGTAAAAGATGAAGGATGAAATATAGGCTACTAGGGCCTAATAACTTGACAAATCTTGCTACGAATTTTTCTAAGATGTTCGATTTTAGACCCAAGTCAGGACAACAACTTGGCAGGTACTGTGTTTTTCCGATTTTTTTTAAAAATTCGCTTTCTTTACAAAATCTTCGCAAGTCTGACTGTTTCGCCACTGTTAAGTGACAAACAGTCGGGCCTAAAAAAAATTTGCGTTTGCGGTTGCAGCTGGCGAAAAATTGAGGACGGATGGAATTTTTGTCATCTAGATGAGTAGGCCAACTATTTATAGTGTGTGAAGTGTGAACTTTTTTATGAGTTGTGATGTAATATTACACATGAGAACTCATGAGAACTAAGGTGAGTATACTGCAGCAAAAAAGAAGTAGGCCTAGGTGCAAACGGTTTTTGAAGTAAAAATTTGAAAATATGAGGAAAACTGCAAAAAGTACTAAACATCCAATAAAAATTTTAGAAACGCAAGGTTTTTAAGGACGGTCATCAACCGATGAGCCGGAAACAGAAATTGTTGGCCTAGCCGATAAAATATTCATACCGCGTATCGGTCGTGCACGTTGGACCGGGAGAACTCCATCTCTGGCACAACGTCGACGCCTTCTACCAGTCCCACGGCAGCATCCTCATCAACGCACTGCGTCCAGTCGAGCCGCGCATGCGCGCTGCACGGGCACCTGCTCCGACCACGTTCCCTCGGTTCCTCCACCTCGTAGAACTTCTCGACTAGCGGCGGATAGAGGGCTGAGTCTGCGGTGCTGGCGGACTGGTAGACTGTAGGTCTACTGACGGAAATGGTGGCGTCCTGGCCCTGCAGCATCAGTAGCGCCCTCGCGCGGGCTTTCTCAACACGAGACCTGATCACAACAATAGCCACAGATCACAATGCACCAGAAGGGCTTCCACGTATTCTGAATTTCAAAAGTTCTGGTTCCTCTGCTGAACTGTCTTCTATAGCTTGTATACGGCCGCTACACCGGAAAATTTCTAACATGGGTTTAATCTCCCACTTCTAGCATTTAACATGTGACCCAGAACCGCCGGCTGGTAACTGAGATTTATCTCTCTTGCATTTGAATTGGAATTTTTATTGAATAACAAGATCAAAGTTCAAGGTTGTTCGGTTTTTGTGTGTTTCTTCTGTGCATGATACGGCTTGAACGAGTTTGCTTGGTCTCACGAGATGTCATTCGCCAGAGGGCGCCAAGTTATTACTGCCCGCGGAAAAGACTGGAGATATCCGCGGACAGTAGCCTACTTAGCCAGTCTTGAGCAAGTCTTGGCGCTCTTGTTACCACACAATAATGATAGCCGACTTCAGCTATAGGCCCCTACCGTTTGCGTGCGCAGTGCAGTGCGACCAGAAGCAGCATTCCGATGAGAATGCCGAGCGCGACTCCTAGCAGAACGGCAACAGCGACACCTGGTGAATATATACACACACAATCACACCAATTTAATTACTAACAAAGCATTTCTACTGCCAGAAAGAACTGTACAAAAGACAGCTTGAAGTAGACAAGCCGGTAGGAAAAGTGCCTCGCCACGCTGCATATCACGGACGTTGTCTATCGGCTCAAGAGTGCTGTTGACAGACACAGTTACAGACACAGTGTCTGACGACAAGGGTCGCTTACGGCTTACAGCGTCGCGTGCCAATAAACACACAAAAAGCACGTACAAGACTAGCCTGCACACTAGAAAATAGCACCATGTGACGTATAAGCTTAGGCCACAATCACATTATCAGTTGATTTTCTCTTATTTCAACAGACAAAATCGCGTTTTTCTAGCCGCAATAATTACAGTGGAGGTTTGCGCTCTCCAAGCATGACTAGCTAATTATGAGATTTTCCGTCCATGAATAGTAAGCCTAATAATAAAAATAACGTTATTAGTCAAGTCATTACAAAAGCATCTTAGCGTGAGTATAATCTTACACTATGCTATAATAAGTGAAAAAGAGATACAACGAAGAAAGCAATACCTGGTCCTGAATAATTAATACTTTTGCTACGATCGTGTCCTTTCGCAACGTGATAACCTCCTGCAAACACGCCAGCAGCAACTTTTGTTTTGATAAGGAAAAAAATTCGTCACGTTTTGTGGCGACATACATGCGGCCAATCACCCCTGGTTACACTCAACAATAAGTGTGCAGTGGGGGAGCTGCAAGTGCCCGTGAGCCGGTTTCATACCGGCCGGGCGATGGCGGGCGGTCAGCGCTAAATCTGACTGCCGTAAAAACGTGTACAAAACGACAGTACCAAACTAAACTGAAATAAAAGGAGAGTTTAGTTCGGTTCAGTTCAATCGCTTTTTACATGCCACGCTCAAGTAAACGCGTGCACGAGATACGCATTATATTCAGGGTTTTTTTGGCATCCGGTAACGCTTTCCTGTTAAATTTTGACAAAAATAAAAGCAAACCAATTACTCATGTTCTGGGGGGTCGTTCACATCAATTTTGGTTTTCTATGCTTTATTCCTTTTGTGTTAGAGGCCCGAACGGGATGAAGTAACGGACGGACGTTCAGGCAAGACATGTATTGCGGCCTATTATTACGACCGCACAGAACAATGTCCGTACGTTGTGCTGATAAGATAATATCTGTAATATTGTGAGTACTGGGAAGATATTCAATTACAGAAGCCGCATGGAAACTCTGATATTCGAGTTCATTAGCGTAGTATATGGAGGCTGCAGTAGCGCCACGTAACGACCATCAAACGATACTGATATTTACGCGTATAAAGATAATGCTGCCATAGCATACACTACATACAATTTTCCGCCGAGAATACAAGTTTTGACTAAACTTAATATAGTTTCGACGATTCGACCATCAGTGGTATTTAGTAAAAACAGTGATCTGTAACGATGAAAGATGTCGGCTATTGGCACCGATTGCTGACATGAAATGCGGCCGTCCACCGGATTGCTGAGCGTCTCAGGCGCTGAAAGTAAAATAGGGTTATGTGCACTATGCAGCGGATGCCTAAACCGCCACAAGAAAGTAAACGCGTACGCCAGATAGCCTATATGGGGCAATTTGTTGGACGACTTTGGCACTCGACCTTTTAAGCCGTCAATAATTTTCTACGCCTTTCTTTACAAATTTGAACCCATCTCAGAGCTACAAAGCATCAACTGCCATACAAGGTCGCACAGCTGCCACCCGAAAAAAGTGAACGCGTCCCAAACTTCTCACAGGCAGGCCGGTACTTGATTTATTTACCCCGGAGGGATGGAAGGCTAAGTTGACTTCGGCGGTTGGGGCTATACCGAGTTGGTTTACCAGTCTGCACGCAGACAGTCACCCATCCAAGTAGTAACCGGGCTCGGTGTATAGCAACGTGGCGAGTTTATATTACTAGATCAGCTGCACGCCATGCACTTACTGTTGGGAGCAGTGCAGTTGGTAAAGTCGCCGATCCAGCGGTTTCTCTGACACGTGAGAAACCATGTCTCCAGAGTGTCGTTGCACTTGATCACGATGTGTTCACCAGTGCGTCTCAACCAAGCTCCCGCCGGCGCCGTCACGTCCGGACATCCCAACGCTAGAAAAACCACGCGTCATTAAACACACGTCGTTTTAACAAAAAAATTGCCAGGTCTTCTTCAAGGCCAACTACTGCCCGCGGCAACCGCCGTCGCTTTCGCGGGAGTCATAAAGTAGCGCCATCTAGCGAATGGCATTTCGTAAATTTACGCCGACTGGTTCAAGCAGTATTATGCACACAATAAGCATAAAAACTCACGTGACCTTAACTTTTGGTTCATAACTTTGATATTTGATAGGGTATTAGAGGTTGTCAAAGTACGTGTTCGTGAAAAAATTTCATCAAGCTCAGTTCAGCGGTTCGTGAGTTATCGTGTTCACAAAGTTTTGATAATGCTGGCGGCAAACGATACTGATAATGTGTTTTATCATTTTTATGTCTTATTTTGATTAAGTACTAATGCTCCCTTGGACAAAAATACAATATTTTGTTGGTTCTGTTTTTTCCCAATAGTGCAGAAAAAGCCATTAGGTGCGGTAGGAAATTAAATAATCATTTGATGGTCAGTTGTGTCAGAAATATGCCTGTCAAAAATTAAAATCTGATAATTCTTCTTTAAGCCACAATCGAAAATGTCCAGGTTGTTTTTTCCGGACACGGTGTACTACAGTCATGCCATCCATTAAGATAATATTATAAAAAAAGTTTACACAACGGATCGTCTGTTTTTCCGCATTTTTTTTCTTTGAGACCTAAGAGGTGTACAAAACGACAGAAATGAACCGAACTCGCTTAGTAGTCTTCACTTCGCGCAATAAACTGAACTGAACTGAACAAAACGGCGATTACACACATCTTAAAGATTCTCGCCGATTAGTGTGTCTCGGTACATTTTCTGAGAACAGAATGTCTGAATAGCCTATGCATTTTCTTCAATCGTTTTAGGTGGAAAATAAATGACGATAAATTTAATCCTTACAAAGACTTACAATTTATGTGAAAACATTGTGCATTGCTATCCGTGATCGGGAAACAGAAATACGTCAAGTAGCAAAACGCCGTGCAGTATTCTGCAAGTTATATGCAACTGTAATTAATAAACAATATATGAACCGACTACTGATGACAATGATTACGCCTAGACTTAAAAAATTTTACCTTCAAATACGATGACAAATCTTGGCTGAACGGTTGTATCGACGGCGTAGTGGCCGTCAGTGACGTAGATGGTGACGTCATTTCCGCTGGACGTATACAAAGGTCGGACACGTGACCTGCCCACACAGACAGCCAGCTCTCTAGACCGACGAAGCATTGGCTCACGCACCGCCAGTACTGATGAACAGGTGCGTGATGAGTCATCCTGCAGCAGACGGTCGACCTCGCCCTGGTCGTCGGTGGAATCGGCCAGCAGCAAGATCTTTAACCGCAACCGCTGACCTACCAGCGAACATAAAAATTATATACAAAATGAAAGAAAAATATTATCTGAAAAGTCAAAGGTCAGCATTAGAGTTAAGTTTGCATATTGTAGTGATCAATTATGCGTACATTAAATGTCTTCGTGACGCGTACGGAACGGTTAAGACGTCGGACTTACGATATTGAGGTCATGGGTTCGACTTCCGGTCGGGTCACAATTATATGGTCAGTACTTGGATGGGTAATTGTCTGAAGACAAATAAACCATCTTGGTATATAACCAACACCGAGGTCAACTCAACCTTCCATCACTTAGGGGTAGGTAAACCGAGTACCGGCCTGTATGGCTGCGGTTATGGCGGAGCGCGTTCACCTATGTCGCGTCACTCGCGTGGCGGGTAACACTGTGTAATCCCATATGGCATGTGACGCTCCGTAGCTCTGAAGTGGGATTTCCGTAAAGAGCTATACCATTTTAACCATACGTACGTAGGATAGCTAAGCGAATGGCCGCATATTACATGTCGACATTGGGCTAACATTGTTCGTCTGAGCTTCTCACTGAACTAGCAGAACGTACAAGTACATCGGGTCGGTAGTGGCTTTACGTTAATTAAATGCTATTATATCTTCGACGACAGACAGGCGTCGACATTGGTAAAAGTAGGTTTCGTCGTTTATCTCGTGGTATAACAGTTACTGACTGTTACTTGCTGTCTTCTCTATATTAAGCCATTACTTGGCGTGAGACTTCAGTATGTCATTATTTGCTACACGGCAGAAGTCGACTCGTCGGCGCACAGCTGTATGCTGCATTGTGATATGACAGTTCTATTTGCATTTCCCCGGATGACGAGACATGCGTCGCATAAATTGATTTCTTTTCGTTCGTCTAGACAATGTTGCTGAACGGGGTGGCCAAAGACGTCCGAGCACATGATGGCCTAAAAACAAATGCTATAACGGCGTCGTTCTGTTGCTTTGCCACGTTACGGCGCTCTAAAAAATTTAGCTTAGGCCTAGGACTGTTATTCCGACATAAGATATTGGCCTGTGGGTGTTGAAAGTTTTACAGTGTGTGTTTGCCCTTAAATTTCCTCAAAATTACCAATTTTCAGCCCTAAATCTTACATTTTTGAAAAAAATCAACAGCCCGAAAATTAAGGAAAGGCCATTACCTTCTCCCTGTTATTGCCCTCCCAGCCCTCCTCCACAACGGCACTGAGCTGGTGGGAGGTGGGTTACCTGGCAGAGCTCTTAACGTCCACGGACAGGCCTCTGTGCCAATGTTGATCGTCGTGCCAGGCGTAGTTCTACTGTGGTGTCGGTGGCTGTCGGCGGGCTGTGTGTCACGATGACGTGTAGGTAACACGTCGCTCTTTGCTCCTATCACCGGTGATGTCATCGACCACGCAGCCGGTCCCCTGCCGCCAAATATCACTTGACCTTGACCCGACCTTGGATCAACGTCGGCGGTCACATGACCGCTCTCTGGACACGTGACCGGCGCCTGCGCAGCTGTCCAACGAACAAACAAACAATCATCAATGGAACGATTAATCACTCTATCATCCATCAGTTCTAGTTCTAGCTCTAGCAAGTGCTGAAACCACGGTGCCCATAAACGGGCGCCCGCAGTAGTGGCATCGTGGAAGGAAGTGGACCAGAGGCGAAAGCAATTGCTGTCTTTTATGGTCCGTCAGATAATTGTTTTCGTGGGAAAAGTTTCGTGCAAAAAAGAAAAAAATCGGGGCTAAAATATCACCCATATATGGGAGAATTTAAAGGCAAAATTGAAATTCTGATCACTCGTAATCTCCTCTGTCAAAAATTTGCATCTCTCTGCCGGAAAATTGCAATTTTCTGCCTCTTTTACTTTTAACCCTTGACTCCGCTGATCGACACAAGCAAATTCTCTTCTTTTTCTCGTTCTCTTCTACTGCAAGTCTGAAAAAAAGAAGACGTGCCACACTGTCGACCGTGCGCTTATAACTATGCACGTGAGTTGGTGAATAAGTATCTGAGTAAGTAAGTAAATTTGTGTAGCGCACAATGTCTACAGGAAATTTGCGGAATTTGAGGCGTTTGCGTATTTTGAATTTTAATGACTGAAAGCGTCGCCATCAAGCGGCACTAGCCATTTCACGGGAAAAATGCGCGTCGTTTCCCCGAGGTCTTTCACGTCCGTCCTGCAGTTCCTGAGATCTTGACTTCTGCCTTCAAAGCTAAAATCAGTTACTCCTGCAGATAGAGAAGTTTTCGCCTTTTTTGGTTTTTTACGTCTTTTTGTTTTCAGTTAGAAGTGAGTAGGCAACAGACAGACGAGCGGATGGACAGACGAGCCAGAGCCGTAATGTACTCTATTAGGACGGACGCGTAATAAAACAGACGCACATGATATCTGTTCCCATTCGGTCATTTCTGCATCAGTCTCCGACTGACGTTTATTGTCCTCCTATATTTCAATTAATTCGATCTAGCTCGACCAAGGAGCCGCCGCCTGGCTATAAACGAATTGTACTAGATGTTGTTGATAAAATAGCGTGGTGCGGTTTATTAACAGTATAACGTAACGAGTCTGTGATTAGACAGTTGAGACAGTTGTTCCCTTTTCTCAGCGTCACAGTTTGAGGCGACAGACCAACGCTCGTGAACGCTTAGACTCTATTATTGACGCGCTACAGTTATGCTGTCTATGGCACGATTGTCGTCTGTCCGTCTGTTTGTCTGTTTGTATTGGATGCATTGTAGCTAAACGTTGGATCTTAGAGAAAAACTTTTACATAAATAATTAGCCCTATGCTGAGGTTCTCTGCGTACAAAATTTTTGGGATGTAGTAAAAGAAAAACAGTTTTAAATTTGGGGCTAAATGAAAGGGGGTAAAAATGTGCGTTTTTAATGGAAAACTGGCCATATCGTAACGGTGAAAGATAGGACCACGGTTACTTACTATTATTCACTAATAGGCAATGGCATACGCCTTGTCACATGAGATGAGTAAAGGTCAGTACTGCAACAAGAATTGCACAGGCTGCAGTGCGACTTTCCTAGCGACAGCTAAACTTTCTTGTATCGTTTTGTTGTGGACTTGTTGTACAACAACGCGACTTAACTCAACTCAACTGCTGATTTGAGTCGCGTCGGCGTCGTAAGTGCGAACTGGCCATAAGACTAGCTGATTGTTGTGGGCTACAACTCGCTGTGGATCTGTTGTGCAACATGCTGTACGACAAAGTTTACAACATATCGAAGCTACTCGTAATGGAATCCGAACCTAACTGCGTGGCCAAAAGATGTCTATAGGCTACGTATACGTGTAAAACCAAAACTGAAACTAAAGCCAAAACACGCACGCGATTTTGTTTTAGGAATTTCAGCGTAATTTCGGAGTATAGTTTTAGGCGTCCCCCAAACTGCGTAAAACAAAATCGTATGCTTGTTTTAGGTTCGGTTCTTTTTTAGCCGTGCTCAACCACAGCACAATTTTTAAAAAATCAAAATCTGTTTACAATAATGAACAACCCTTCCAACTGACAAACAAAAACGCACAGGCCCAAAAACATATAACCTCATATTGTGCTGACCCTACGACAGAAAACTAGTAGCAAAGGACCAGACCTTTAAGCTTACAGTTTAGCGGTCAGCCTGACCGCTAAACTGTAAGTTTGAAGGTCTGTTCCTTTGCTACAAGTTTTCTGTCGTCTGTCCGTCTGTCTGTTACAAATGTAGTGCTGCTAAACGGTGAGAGATAATCCTATAGGTTGCTATTGAACACTAATAAAGCCTTTCGCAGGACACGAAAGTCATTTGCTGGCTTTCCAAAACTCGCACACGGTCGGCCCTCCTTAGCGATAGCTAGGTTTTTTGTTTGGCGATGGCACGAACTGACAGTGATCAACTAGAAATTCGTGGATATCTCAGAGTAAAAACAACCATCAACAAACGGCCATCAGCTTTCGTAGAGGAAGATCGACCAATGAACGACAAACGATCAGAAATCTCAAACCTTCGCCGAGAACTGTGCTGCCACCTGGCGAATACGTTAAAGATGATCGACCAATAAACAAAATGAAAGAACTTCGTCAGTGTACACCGATTTATCCCATTTCCCTTCCCTCCCTGCGTCTGAATCCGGAGCTGCCTTCACTGATCAGATCTCGTACCGGATTAACGTTTAACGCCAAAAGTCGGGCGTTTTCAGCCGCAGACACAGAGATCTAAAGAGACAGACGGACAGACATAGATAGACAGACGGGCATCTAAACAGACGGACAGACGGCCAAAGACGGCGGCAGTCAAGCAAGCGACGGAGCGCGCAGCCAACCGGATCGATAGCAAAACACAGCATACTGCCGGCTGCTATTCGAGCATGCTCTGCAGCCAATGACACGTGACGGAAGAGAGTTGTGGGGGCTCTCTACCCACCCTGAACACCCCC
>Ga0056128_1002367_pt1 | contig 22269 bp, 10 predicted proteins | sample WorMetLIZISLAND2_FD_71113 | JGI IMG/M metagenome (GOLD analysis project Ga0056128, IMG submission 71113) | Marine gutless worms symbiont microbial communities from Max Planck institute for Marine Microbiology, Germany - Olavius geniculatus... ... | reverse complement strand
AATGATTCAAATATCATGTATTACTATTCGAAGCTTGCTGTAGACCTATGACACGTACAGTGACTTGTTTAGGCTGTCTGTCATGCAGGGTAATGAGCGCCGAGGGTCGAGGCGCCTGCATTGCCGATGGAGTGAGATAGGTGATATTCTAGAAGGAGGGGATATCCCAATCTTTAGACGATTAGGAGATTTGGGGAGCATCGTGAGCTCCCCCATCGTTGTCGGGGCCCGGGGTCGAATCAGCGCATTAACTTAACGTGTTAACGGGTTAAAGAATTAAGGCGCGTTAAAAAAATTAACGCATGTGCATAAATTCTCTTAATCAGTGCCGGCGCTAGAGAGTTGGAGGCCCCCCAAATGCAACTGTGAGACCCCTATAAACAGCCCCCAGCAGAGTCCAGAGGTAGAGCCCCTGGTTAGAAAGGTAAGGGCAAAGCCCCCTGAAGCTGAAACATTTTTGACTTTTTGACGTTCAATTGAAGCCGCAAATTTGCCCACTTTTTTAAAATTTGAAATGCAAAAAATCAGACACAATTTGTGTTGTCTTTGCAAAAAATGAAGTTTAATATGCCGCAATACATCACATATTACTGTACATTAACGAAAATTAATAGACTTGTCCATTTTGGGTAAACTCTCTACATGTTTCCTTATTTTACATTTTGAATATTTTTAAAAAACTAAAAAAATGTAAATACGTAGCATGAGGCCCTTAAGCTTACATGCGGCCCTCGACCGGAGGGTACGGAGGGCTCTTCGACCGACTCTGCACTTAATTCTACGAGGCAGGAACTCGAAAATTCCATTAAACTACATTTATTTGGCGATCAAATAAAATTCAAGTAATTAAAAATTGTCTTGTTGCTGTTCTGTCACTACCGTTTTGACGTTTTATTACTACTGTCACGGTCCTGCAACGTAGGCACAACTCACCCTTTTGATGTAGTCCACTTAGGGGCTTACAATATCAGCAAAAAAATTTTTTTCTAAATTAACGCAAAGCGTTAACGCGTTAACAAATTAACGCTTCGTCAGTTCTACCTCAAATGTGAATGACAATTATAAACGTTTGGCAATGATGATTTTCCCGAGAATCAACTGACCAAATTTAGTGCAACTGATATAATGAGAACAAATAAGGCGGCGTCACATATTTAAACGTTGGGACACAAATAATCTGCTAGCGAAACGAGCAGAAATTTTTTTTGTACCCCACGTTTTGTCCAGTTGCTCCTGGAACCTTTCTGTGGGGGGTCAAAGCCGACCCCCAGACAAGTTCCAATGGGGAGATCGTCCTCCTGCAGTGGGAGGGTTAAACCCCCCAACCCCCTCCCCGGCAAATCAAACACTGGGGCGCGGTAAGTGAAAGTGATCACTTCTTGCAGGGGTACCGTACTGGGATAAATCATTTTATTTAAATCACTTTTCTAGTTTACACTAACACAAGATGCGTTGCACAGGCCACTTTGTGCCCCCCCCTGGAACGTGCAAATCTCCCCCCTGACTCAAAGTGGAGGCAGTTTGCCTCCACTTTACCCTACGTAGTAGGCCATGCTTTCTCTTTCCATTCTTCCGTCTTTCTTTCCGTGTCCAGGTCCGTGCGTCTAATATTTGAGTCGCCATATCCATAACGGTGCAAGATAGACGTATGGTGACGATGGACCTTTTATAGTAAAGCGCTGGTGACGAATCGAATTGTCTCGTAACTGACAGTTTATTGTTTAGTTAAAATAATACAGAAGGATGAAAGAATCATTGTTGCTGTACAATTTAAAATTAAACTTTTTTCCACCGGTCTAAACAGCTAACTGATTATATTTATACGGACATATACTGTAAACTGTCGAAATGCATTGGACAGACTCCGTGTTCATACAAACATTATCTTGTCTTTGACTGAAATCAGTACGTTAGAAACAACATTGAGACTACTGGCCTTTTAAGGTCCCGCATTATCTTAATCCGGCCCTCGGCACATACGTGGTAAAAGCTCTGCCACCTTCTATTCCATTTGCCGAACAACTAGGCCTAGACTCTTCCCTTCCGTCGCGACGTAACTCCATTAGTTAGACCTAGGCCTATGACGAATAGCAACGTCAACGGCTCGCTCGTCAGAACTGCCAATGCAAGCACTTAAATGTACGACACACTTCAAAGCGGTCTCTGCCAAGCATTAGCCCTGCGGACCAGACACATCGACAGCAGAGTAATTTATAGTCCGAAATACGTACCTATGCTCAATGGCTGTCGATAGGCTGAACGACGTGCCCAATTCGTAACTGATTTAAAAAGGTAAAGGTGGTGTATAGCTCTTAATAGGCAACCCTTCACAGAGCTACGGAGCGTCACCTGCCATATAGGATCACACAGTGCTAGCTGCCACCCGGCACAGGTGAACGCGCCCCGCCTTAACGCCAGCCAAATTTACTTACCCCGGATGGATGGAAGGCTGAGTTGACCTTGGTGTTGGTTATATATACCTAGATGGTTCACCTGTCCACAGGCAGTCACCCATCCAAGTAGTAACCGCTTGATAGCAACCAGACCAGAACCTCTAAATTTCACTCGTACGAGTAGTTACTGTGCAGGTCATGTTTTTATCCAACCCGTGCGAAGCAAACTACCCGTAAATAACAATAATATAATTCACAAAAGTTGTGGCGCATATTTGACGTCAGAAATGACGTCCTTGTATAATTATTCATCGTTAGAGATGCGCAAATGGCGAAGCATTTCCTAGATTCGATTTAATTCAATATGGCCAACACGCGTTTAGTTATGTGCTTGTACAAGTGACCGTGAACGCTCTACTCGTACGAGTGAAGCTTCTACGAGCTGTAAACGGAAACCCAGACTCGTACTCGTACTCGTGTCTATGTGAACGCAGCCTTACTTGGGTTACTGAAAAAATAATTACACGAATAACTTCTTACCGCAACACGCATATAAGTACAGCACTCATGTCGCAAAATTTATTACTAAACACTGCATGATACACAAACTAATTCAAATGATTTTGAACAACAAAATGTCCTAGTATGCGTTATGTTCACAGAGCGTTAAGTCAACTGTATTATAGGTACAAACACATCTTTCCGCTAGGGAAAGACCAATACAGCTATAAACTAACTGAGGGATAAAAACAAACAGTCGAAATACTACAACCTGAATGACGATAAGTCTCAATGCACAGACAATTAAAGCACAGTTAACCGCAACGCTTGAACTGTGTTAAATTAGGCACCAGAATACAAGCGCAGGACAACGACAACGTTGAACGACCGAGTTATTCCATATCAATCGTATGCAATCAGACTACCTATAATTCGACATTTATCTGGGTTTGCAGCCAGGTGACCCTCAAATAATTCTAAAAACATCTCAGAAGAATGGAGTCGTGGGATTCAGTAATTTGAACAGGACTGATTATTATCTTCCCAATGCTGAAACAACACTCTCAAAACACCAAAGGCACTGACTGTAAAATAATAGCAATTAACAGTAGCAGTAGCAGTTGTGTTATTGTTGAAACGACGGTGATAATAGTACACACTATGTCCCAAAATAGGCGCCCCCCTAAAGATAAGTTAGTGTGAAATCGTTAATACCTGCAAAATTTGAAACAGTCATGGAGAGAGTCATTCTGAACTAGCTCAAAGTGGTCACCTTTGGCCTCGACACAAGCTTTTAGTCTAAGACGGGTACGCTGCTGCTTGATCCCTTTGTCAGTAACAACGTACTGAACATAAGCTCAATGAAAGTGAGTGAGTGAGTAGGGTTTAACATCCCACCTGACACAGTATAGGTCATTTCGGGGACGACCTTTCTAAGCAAAATTGCACATACACATAATAACGGAACAAAAAGTTTAGCTCAACGTAAACAAACACTGACATCATAATGACGTTACACTGAGCACACACGGTAAAGTGCGTAAATCATAATGGGTGTGACCGTAAGTAATATTAAGACAGTGCAGTGTACTATATTTCGTTGAAATGCATGAACTACAAACTGAATTAAGCGTGTTTGAAGTAGGAGGGGGTCGCTAATTTTGGGACACAGCGTAGTAACAGTATTATACTAGTAGCAGCAGTAGTACTAGTGATGATTATAGCAAATGATCTAAATCGACAGCGAATTAAAATATGTATTTGAGAAAAATATTTTGAACACATAAGATCACAACACGGAACAGCAGCAAAGTGAGAAAAATATTACACCATATACACATCAGAACGACACAGATGCAATATAGGAAGCATAATAAGTAAGCAACACTTCAGTGTTTACTGCTGCTGAGCAAATTGACATAAATCACAAGGCACTCTAAGCACAATCCAATCAGTTTTATATCCAGCACACTGCAAACACAGTAAATGCTACAACAGTGTACCAAAGGCTATTTCTGTTTAAATTCCGGAAAACCCAAAATGTCCACACTCCACACATTAAAATTAAATAGTTCTATTTCTTAGGACTCAAACAGTCGGCAGTTTTGTACTCGGTTCTGTGCTTCAACGAATGGAGAAAGCGTCTTCATGCCTGTGTTCACATAATGGGCCAACATTTCAAACAATTTTACCGTAGACAGTTGAAAAATGGACAACTGGATAAAATATTAGCCATTGTGCCAGAAATGTGAACAAAATGTGCTTCTCTGTGTTATGTTGATTAAGTAATCATACCACATTGGATAAAAAAGCAATATTTCGTTGGTTCTGTTTTCCCAAATAGTGCAGAAACAGACATTAGGTGAGGCGGGAAATTGAAAAGACATTTTTTTGATGGCTAGGTTGTCTCAGAAATATTCATATCAAAAATTATTGAAATCCGATAATTCTTAAAGTTACAACTGAAAATGTTCGGGTTTTTTGGGACACAGTGTAGTTAAATCGCTGCAATTCATGGCGTAAACTGCTACAAAATGCATGTAAAAAAGCATTTATACCACAGTGCGCTATTGCTAGTCTACTGTTTAACCTGCTAGAAAACTGCACACGCAAATTGCCGCCTTACCACAGCAGTAGTTGCAACTATACAAATGACAGAACGCAGGGACTTATTTCTCGGACAAAGCAGTCACTGTACTAACAGTCATTAACAGTTCAGCTGTGACGATGGAGCAACATTGCACAGCATGCTATGACTATGTGGGTCTACTGGCATTCTTCTATAAGGAATTGAACAGCACACCACTTGCTTCGTGTAATATCGCTTGTATTGTACTTATGACTGCAGAATACAACCACTCAAGAACTGTGCATAAGATTTCGGGGGCTGATCGATAATCCAAAGGTTTAATAGTCTGAAGGTTTTAAAGTTCTTTCCTATACGCTTCTACAGACATTGACTTAATCTTCACATTTTCTCTCAAAAGAAAAGGGTTAAGGTTAGTTAGGGTAAGGGTTAGAGTTGGTGAAAATGCATGTTGTAGTATACGTCTTCGGACTATTGAACCTTCGGATTACGGATCACAACTGAAACCTCCACTGTACTTGTGGTAAAAGCAGAACATCAGACGTGCAGAAACACGGACTGCAAAGGGAAAACTCCGAACTAGTGCTAAATCAGTCAAACAAGTGCCATAAATATGGTGCGATAAAATCAGATGTGGCCGAAATCGGTATAAGGAGTTGCAGCTACCATTCGACTACAGTATCGATAGATGCACAAGCTGGTTTATAGCTGAGTTGCTGGCGATCACATACCACTCAACAAAACGTTCTGTCAGTCCAGAGATTTGTGTTTCTAGCCTGCCATTTTCTTCGTCATTGTGCACACAATGTGCACAATAAAACTAAGCTGATCCAAGACACACAAAACTCCAAAATGTACCATAAAATCTGACTTAACTACCTTACATAATATACAGATGAGAATTTCACATAAACACATCTATTGAAGCTAAAGAGAACAACATATCGTCATCATCTTGCTGCTGGTTCAGTTACTGTTGGTCAGATAGAACTTAACTTGCCTCAATGAATGTGACTTGACAAGTTACAATAAACACACCATGATGCTACAAAACTAAAGCAGAGTTTCCATCAAACGCAATCAGGCCCATCAAGAAGAGGATTAAAGGGGGTAAGTTACCCCGGGTCCAGCAATGTTTGAGGGCCACGCCGTTGCTAAGAAATTTAAAGTACATCAGAATGTGCCATTTTAAAAAAACAAAATTCAAAAAAATTTTCTCCCCAGAGGGGCCCCGCAAGAATGTTTCCCTGGGCTCTTGATGAGTCTGAATGCAATGCATGCAACAGACATAATGCAAATGACGTAACTGATGCAATGACCGTCTCTGTCCTTGCATTTTAGCCATTGCGTCAGCTGTTGCATACTTTTCTTGCATTCATTGCATTTTTTATGTACTTTCTTGTGTGTGTTAGACAAAAAAACCCCGGTTAACTCCTGTCAAATGATTCCAGTAGAAAGAATACTAGCAGACACATTAAGCAGCTACACCAGTTCTGGCAGCATTTCAGCAACTAACCCAAAAGATATTTCTTAGCACCAACTCAGTTACGAGCTTGTAATTGAGCGGACAAAATATCAAAAATGAAGAGTAACAGTAAAAACAGCACCAGAAGCAACCCAAGAACAGAATGTGGCAAAGCAACGTATCCTGACTACACTGTGAGGCATAAAATAACACACCAATTTTTTTTACTATAACTTGAAGAAGGGTTATCCTATTTTAATAATTTTTGGTACACATATTCATGACACAACTGAACATCAAATGCATTAAAATCAACAAAAAAAACTTTATCAAATTTCATCTTTCCGGATATGTGGCCACCAACAGCCAATCAATTACAAGGTTTGACTGTTGTGGAGCAGCACATCTATTAAATAGGCATAGCATTTAGGAATATTGATGAATTCAAGAAGCAACTGGTGAAGTCTGGATTGGTCTGGAGCAGAACGTTATCGACGCTGCTGTCAACGAATGGAGAAGTATCTCCTGAGCCGAGCCCATGTTCATGGGCCAACATTACAAACATTATTGTAGGCAGTTAAAAATGGACAATTAAATAAACTATCAGCTATAATGATAAAAATAATGACAAAATGTATGTTTTGTGTGTTGTTTTGATTAAGCAATAATAACAAAGTGGTTAAAAATGCAATATTTTGTTCGTATTATTTCCCCAGGTAGTGCAGAAACAGACAATGGGTGAGGTGGGAAACTAAACCGTCATTTTATGGCCAGTTGTGTCTGGAATATTCGTACCAAAACTTATTAAAATTGGATCACTTTTCTTCAAGTTATGATAAAAAAAAATTTGGTGTGTTTTTTATGCCTCACAGTGTATAAACCACAAAGTTCTTGAAGATGCTACTTAAATATTTATCTCATTAATAAAATACAGCAAACAAATCTGATCGTTATTTGTTAACAAACTTCACAAGAAGAATTAAAAAACTGGGGAAAAGATCTGAAAAATGCAATGCAAAAAGTTGTTTTCAATCTTCTTGAAATGTCATTGACGACTAGAGCCCAGGGGCCAAATTTTCAAAACGTTTTAGGAAGATCTTAGGAAGACTTCTTTTCCAAAGAAAGTATGCAGATTTTCGAAACTTCTGAGGAAAAATTTAGGCAAATGTATAGGAAAGCACTAACCTTGTCCTACACAGAGAAAGCTCTGTAATAAAACGAAATTTGCAAAAAAGTACGCAATGTTGACAATGTTCTTAACTCTGCAGTAAAATCAACAATGAGTAAGTAAAGGAAATTGACGTTGGGTCAACTTAAAAAACGAAGCGGTGTGTAAAATGCGTTTCTCGTCGATGGGCTAAGATAAGAAGTTTTCCTAAGAAGTTTTGATTACGTCACATGGTCGGTATAAGCGCATCTGATTGGTTGAAATAGTTTAGGAAGATAAGAAAAGAAGTTCTTTAGAAATGCAAAGAATGCTGTCAAAAATTCGGATAAGAAAACTTCTTTGGCATTCCTAAATCATCTGACATAGGAAGATCTTTGGAAAATGTCTTAGGAAAGTTTTGAAAATTTGGCCCCAGTTTTCCACGGGCTGCAAAATTTCAAGCCAAGCCGTGAAAGAAAATTGCCCTTTTCCGTGGAATTTTGATATTTCTGCGGAATTCTGCAGAAGTTGAGAAATGACTGATAATTAGTACGATTGTCAGCTAAATAACATGAGAACCTGAAATTGTAATAACTCCATTATACGTATGCATATGTAATTAACATAATGGTAGTTCTAATAATCTTCCGTGTTATCCTCTAAACAGTCATCAATCTTATAATGCTGTCTATTGGAAGACAGGGATAAAAACAACAGGCACACTAATTAGTTCAGCTATCAAGTTAACATGCAAGACATGCAGTCCTTTACTAATGTCAATAGATGCTCAGCAGCCTCCTTTACAGTAGTGACTGCATCCTTAATCCCGAGATTCAGGATTGAGAAATTTGTAATCCTGGGATCCCGTTTAGGGATTAAGCTTACAGATTAGTCAACATTATTTTAGATTCTTTTGTGGACTTATTTTATGCATGGGATGTAGTAAAGGACCCCTATAAAAGCTATGGGCCTATCAAAACGTAAGATCATGACCGTGACCGTCAAAATTACAGTGCACTGCAGAGCACATGCAAAATATTTTATTCATTAGACAGTTAGAAATGTTATTTGTATCATTCAGCCAAGAAAAAGTACTATTTTAACTATTTTTTTGTAATCCCAAAATTCCGGGATTGCGTCACCACTAATCACGAGATTCAGGATTGGCAAAAATGGCTGGGATTCCACGATTCGGGATCCCGGGATTGCAAACACTGTTTTACAGCACCGGCAATAGCATCCATCGTAGTAAACTCTTACAACAGAATCTTTTGCAACAGAACTGCTTAATTGCAGTTTGTTTCTTTTTTGAATAACTTAACTGCTCAGCTGCCTTAGTTTAAATTAAAAGCACAATATATCTGCTGCACAGTCAGCTTGAAGAATAGATGCAGAAAAAACAATTAACTGCACTGTAAACATGCCAAGTCCATCAAACACAGTAATGCTAATTAAGCCATTGAAGCACAAAATGGCAGAAAAAGGCCATCGTTAGAATGTACGCATAACATAAAATACAATCACATTCGATGAATAACTGGCATATAATGCAGATTGCAAGGCAACCAAAATTATGCCAAAGTCAGCAATAGTCAATTGTACAGACCTGTTCAATAATTTGGCACTGACTACAAACGATTTTAACACCACAAGCCATTTGAAAGATTGTTAAGTAATTATAACAGTTTTCGAAAAATATTGACAACAAAAGGCTTGTAGCAAAACTGCTACAAATGAGATAAATGCACAAATTACAATCAAAAACTTTTTCCGAGAGAAAACTGTGCGCAACAACACAACAACGGGTAACACTAAGGCATCATGATGAGCAGAATGCGGCTTCATCGCATGGCGGACAGGTATGGAGGCGGTGATGATGGCGATGATGGCGCAGAAGTCCCATCTTTCTGCTCCTGGTTTCTATTGATGTACAGATTCAGCAATTTCATCTACATCGACACAACCAAAGCAGCTTAAGTGAACACACAAAGTCCTTCCCAAGCCACAAGGCTCCTCAGCCCTCAGCCAGACACCAGCTTACACTGCCAGACCAACGACACAGGGGAAGTGTGCTAGTTTTTGTCCCAGCTTTCGCTAATGCATAACCTGCCAAACGGCACAGTTCTAATATAGACAGTTCTAATAGGCGGTGAAGATTTGGTGATCCTAGCTTGCACCGTTTTTGACTGATCCACCCGTGTGATGGACGGACGGACGGACGGACGAATAGACGGACAGACAGATGGACAGACAGAATTGTGATGGCTAAGATGCGCTGAAAGCAGTAGCTGCTTTCGCATGTAAAAGTTAGCAAGAGAAAAACGTTTAGTGCACCACAGTCCAACGTCTGTCATGTCTGATGGAAAGAACTTGTGAAACAAATCCTCTGTGTGGAGTGAAAAGTGAAAGACGTGGTGAAGTTTTAACTGACCAAACAGTTGAACTAACTGCAGTTGGAAAGGTGGACAATAAATAAAAAATAAACTGCAAATAAACTGGTACAAAGCTGAATATTAACCACACCGTTCAAGCAGTGCATACAACAGAACAGATCAAGTCATTTCTACATAGACGATGACGAAAAAAATGACAAATACTAAAGTAAAAACAAAAATTTTTTTCAATAGTGTGAATACCAATCACACCCTTCAAATACTGAAACTTCTTAGTAAAAAATGGTGTTATGTTGTAAAAAAATATAAATAAATGTGTCAATAGTCAGCACCTTGCTTGGATTCAGTGAAGCCAGCAGAGGCTGTAAGTCTTTGCCGACTTTGTCATGCAGTGCGACAAGACAGAGCATACTCGATTTGCGTACACTGCTGTTGTCACTTGACTCAAAACACTGCAACAAAAAAGTTAAAAATGGAGATACAGCTCTTTTTAGGAACCCCTCACAGAGCTACGGAGCGTCACCTGCCATATGAGATCACACAGTGCTACCTGCCACCTGACACAGGTGAACCCGCCTCACCTTAACCCAAGCCAGACAGGCCAGTACTTGATTCACCTACCCAGGAGGGACAAAAGGCTGAGTTGACCTAGGCGGCTGGTTACATACCAAGATGGTTTACCACTTACCTGCCCGCAGGCAGTCACCCATCGCACTACTAACCCGGCCTGGCGTAGAGTAACTTTGTTAATCGGATGAAACGTATTACCGCTAGGCCATGCCACCAACCAAAAACAAACAGGCCAACGAGCAATATTGTATGCACACTGCTGTTGTTGCTTGACTCAAAGCGCTCCAACACACAGGCCAACAGACCAATTGTTTGCCGTTGTCCTAACAGGGTGCATTATGGGTCTTGCCATTCGTCTACCTGCCAGTCTAATATCATATCAGAGTTAAAATTTATTGCGATAAAAGATCGTGAATACATTACAATATGAGCTCCTAAACTAAATACAAAAAGACATCAAGTATCAGGATGTGGTGCAAATAAAAATTTGTGTCAAAGTTTTAAAAAATACTCCAAAAAAGTGTCATCAACAGCAAAAAAGGAAATATTATCACAACCAGATACTCTCCATTATTGAAACTGATGAATACTTGCCTCTCTGTAGCAAAAACTGTTACTGATGACCATACAGGGTGTGCCAAAAAATGACCCAACTTTTTTTTGTCAGAACTTCGTCAAATCTCCACCAAATTTGATAATTTTTGGCACACAGATAGCCAAGATGATAGAATTATGTGAAGTATACTCACTGACCACCTCACCTAATTTATGTCGATGCACTACCATGTAAAACACAGATACTCCAAATTGTTGCATATGCTTAGTTGTTGTCACTGTGAAAGTTCTAACAACTTAATTAAGAACAAAATGAACTAAAATGCGATTTATTTAGCAAAATTTGTAAGTTTGTGTAACAACATGCTTCCAAGTTTTTAGAATTTATGCCCAAAATGTACACAATGGCATAGACTTGACGCCACGGCTGGTAGTGGCAATAATGATCAACTGATCAAACTGCACAGCACTCATTCGTGGACTGAATATGTTTTGAGCTCATCAGTCAGCTATTTTGTTGTCTGCTATTTTAAACATAAAATATTTAATACCACAAAATTATTAACTCATGTGGCACCCTCTGTCAAATTGATAACAAAAAGGTGAGCAATCTGATACTTATAATCACTGAGTACTGAGTAATGTAACAATCTAGAGAATCTGTGTTTTACACGGTAGTGTATTGACACTAATTAGGTGAGGTAGGCAATAACTGTACCTTACATAATTCTATCATCTTGGCTATCTGTGTGCCAAAAATCATCAAATTTGGTGGAGATTTAACAAAGTTCTGACAAAAACAAGTTAGGTCATTTTTTGGCACACCCTTAGTGTACTTATTGAAAATTTTTTTTCCATATTTCGCTGTTGCAGCAATAAGATGGCAAATATTAATGGATCAACTGACCTTAATCAATGTAGGAACAACTCGATCCAATATCACACGAGCGACGGACTCAGTGGCCCATCTGATGACCTTCTCCTCCATCTTGATAGCAGCCAGGTTTATTGGCAGCTCGGCCGTATCACTCAAAGGATTCAGGATTCTGATGCAGAGCTCAGTGTTGACGACTCGCGCTAGTGCTGACGTACATTCATCCGTTGCTCTTAACACCTACGTATATCAACACACCATCAGAATTGATAGGCCTAGTTTTCACCTGCAAACTGTAATCAACTGCGGGTGCCATGAATCCAGAAGTCCACCCATGGAAGATGTGCTTTTGGACATGCCCGTCAATCTACTTGGAATGCTCTTTCAGACATTCTTATATCAATGTACCACACACTCTTTACCCACTTTTGCACGCCATCTAAAACATTTTACTTCTCATTCACTAATGCTCATTCAACAACATCTTACTTACAGTAGTACACACATCACGCGGCTATCCAGTAATATGTCAGAAAAAAGCAGGGTTTACTTTAATAAAATGTCACCTCATTTTTACTTCTGAACACACAATTCTTCCTTGCTACAATACACGCTTTCCAGCCGAGTCACTAAATGTAAGGTTAAAGCTTGTAAACCAAAATACTTGTAAACTTAGATACTAATCTCGATCCTCATTTAACTGTTAGCCTGGATGTCTGGGGTGAAAAGCAAACTTCTGGAAATTATAAGAGCGTGAATTCCTTACCAACAACATCCTTGTTTTAACAGCTAATCATTTTCTTATACAAGATGGTCATATTACACCGTGGGCCATAAAAAACGTGGCACTTTACTTTTCTCCATATCTTCAACAATTATTGACAGATTTTCACAATTTTTTCACTGGCACACTCTAAAGACAAATTGCAATAATGCGATTATTACGTATCCCATTACACCGTAAATGTGTCTCTACATTACCTTGTGAAATATAAATGTAAGCAAAAACTAATGATAATAATATAAATTTAGATGAATAAAAAAGCACTTCAGATTAGCATTGCAGTGAATGATCCGTATGACACTAGACTGTGTTATACCCACACAGTCTAGCATGACACAGTCTAGTGTACACAGATCATTCACGGCAATGTTGATCTAAAGTGTTTTTTTTTCAATTTTACAAAAATGCTTGTTTGTTATTATCGTTAACATTCATATTTCATTTATATTTCACAAAGCAGTGTAAAGACACATTAATGGTGTGGTGGGAAATATAATAATCACATCATTGCAAATTGTCCGCAGAGTGTGCCAGTGAAAGAATTTCAAAAATCGGTCAATAAATGGCAAAGATATGGACAAAAGTAAAGTGCCACATTTTTATGGACCACCCTGTAGAATGTCGAACTTACCTCCTTGTCAGTGTCTTTCTCGAACTCGAGGAGTCGTAGAATAGTGAGCTCAACGTAAGGCATAAATCGCTCCGACTGGTGCTGTAGCATCTCTTTCAGTATCTTCAGCACCATTGAACGGACTTTACCCTACCTCAGCAAACATACAATGTAGCATCAACGCGGTTAGCGAACCTTGCAGTGTTTAATTCATCAAATAATTGCATCGATGCACATGAATATTCATGATGTCCACGTGGAAGCATTAAATTGTGACATCACAATGCATCGATGCAATCAATCGATGAATTAAAGAACGCAAGAAGACTGAGCCAGACACCGATCTACACATGTTCATTACTAGCATGGCTGCAGGTGACCGGAGTTTGGATTGCTGTCAAGAAAATTAGCGAAATACGACAAGCTTGATTAACGATTGATCGACGATTCAAACAGTATCAGTCTGTCGTTATCTTGACTATTGAGTAATTAAGTTCTGCCTTATTCTGTACACGTCCACTGAGTATAGTAGTAAAATTATCGTTAAAATTAAGTTGTGCTATCTCTCTACAACTTTCTTGACAGTGCTAGAAATCAAGAGCAGCAAAAGGTCTTGCTTCATTCTCATTCCTCGAAGTTAATTTTTACAAGACCACATTTGACCAGAACTGCACTCAAAAACAGTAGCCTGGATGGCTGTATAGTGTTGACATATACGAAAACATGTCTTTACCACAATTAATCATAAGCTTTGCAAAAAAACCCCACAAATTTTGCACTAAATTGACTTCTAATCAACGCCAATCTCTCACAAATGCACAGACCTCCGATGGCATGGCATTTTATCACAAGACCGGCAAACAGCAGAGCAGAATCTGCCATGTGGAGTAGAAACTGATTCTACGTGTTCTATAGCTGCATATTCTCTAGTTCGTACAACTTACGTCTTCATCCTTCATGAGATCGATCAGGATCAGAAAAACGGCCTTGAAGTGCCTGTTCCACATCTCGTCGTCACCGTTGGTTCTCTGCGTGATGCTCAGCAGTTTCACCATTGCGCCGTGACTGCAGCAGTTGACAACGAGCATCACAATATCGTGACTAAGAGAGCAGTAAGAGATCAGAATCATGTCCCCATCGCAAACTATCCCTACGGCTTTCATCCCAAACCCAACCTTTTCACATCATTGCATATATTCTCCACTGTATCACCATCCCCAGTGTCGGCCTTATCCTCAATGCACCTCAAACAAATATGTGACTGACCCCATCCCCAAGACTGCAACTTCATAACACTGTTTTTGTGCATCAATTCCTATAAAAATGACAGTGGAGTGGACCAAAGAAATGAAGTCCTAACCAGTCGCAATCGATTATTTCTGGGTACTCGCAGACTTAGCAATATCTCGTTGTCTGTACAGTCAATCAGAATTAAAATTTTATAAAACACTAAAACCATAAATGGGATGTTTCCGCAAGCACTGCCTTCCGTTACTGTCGCATTACAGTTGCTTTTGACACCGTCTCTGCAGCTACTGCGGTAATTCAAGAAAAACATATTTATTACCATAGAAAATCATGGCAAATAGTACGGAATATTAATTACCACTGCCCCCATCACTATACAGTCAATCATGACATTAATCCCTCACACAGTGACCACAGCCTACAGAGAAACAGGTGCCCTGGAGATAAGATCAGTTAGTTTCTGACACTTGCCGTTCATTGTGGCTCGACAGCTCTATGACAATTGATTTCAGCTTCTCCTCGTCCAGTTGACCGTCTGCAATAAACACAGCAACATAGTATTATCAGTGACGCCTAACAAAATCGTATTCCAGAAATTAGAAGTAAACTAGTTCACGAAAGACTTCAAAGTAAATTGCAAAAAAACAAAAAGAACAATAATAATAATAATAATATAAAAATTTACAAGGCGCATAAAGTCAGCGAGCAGTCATTAGATGGGTAGTGATGGGCTATAAACTAAGTAGGTAAGTTTTGAGATGGTGTTTGAAGGTTGAATGTGAAGAGCAATGTCTAACTGATAAAAGGAGACTGTTCCAAATGTTGAGAGCTTTATACGAAAAACTTTTGCAAAAGTCTGTGCAATAGTTAAATACTGCTCAGAGCAAAACTATAAGACTAATTGCCGATTTCTGGATCTTAACTGGCCGGTCAAGTTAGTGTTAACTGACAGATTTGCATAACTCACATTTCCCGTTGCACTAATCAACGGTTATAACAGGCAAAAATTCAACTGGCCGAAATCGACCACTTAGCTAACCGTCGATCACAGATATCGTATTTAACGCAACTTTTGTACCATTTTGCAAGCAGTTAATTGAAGAATGTGATACTATAAAACGATTTTACTGTATAGCAATGTCTTCAAAATGCACGAGGAGACGTTTGCTGCTACAAATTTTACTACAAAATCCATTCATGAATGGACAAAATGGCCCTCCGCAATCAGTTGGCTGGCTAGTGGGCCGGCTGACATGCGCTTGTGCTCATTAACATGACGCCCACCTGTGCTAGGCGGAAGTGATTAGCGCGATGCACATCGTTGCTAAGCAACTATAGTTGACCATTCAGTTAGCTAACGGCCAGTCAAGGTTTTGTTCAGAAATGCACATAAACTTAATTAGTGAGACACATACATTATTAACAGACGGTTTACTAACTGATCAGTTAACTAAAAGATCTAGAAACCGACCCCAACTAGACAGATAGAAATTGCAGTCTGCACGATTCTCTTGCTTGGAGACATAACAGTTTATCTTTATCCTCTAGATGCACCAGTAAAGATTTGGGAAATCTATCGACACATATGCAGTAATTATCACATGCATGGATGAACACATGAAAAAACATGAAAACATGATGCACTTATTTAGTAGTTATTGCAAACCCATTTTACTGTATGGAGTTGAGAGCATGTGTTTGTCTAGAAAAAAATCTGTTCATTAGCTCACAGCTGGCATGCTATTTTTTGGAAAGTGTTTGGTGTAAGTGATGTTAGCTGTATAAATGTCATTTTGCATTTTATCGGCTATCGACCGTTAGCCACCAAAATCGATGCTCAGAGAATTGATTTTTTGCGAAGGCTATGGTCAACGAGTAACTCTCTGACGCATTTTCTGTACGATGCATTTGGTTCTGACAAACTATTATCTAAAGATTTTTCGTTGTGATTAGTTTGTAGTTTTTTTTTATCAATTTGCTTTTTCCCCTTTTATCTCGTTTTTAAATTTCTATTTTCATTGCATGTTTGTGTTATGTTTTGTGTTCTTTCTGTTTGTTTTTATATTGTATGTTTTGTGTCACTGCTGCCATGACGAAATAAAGTTTTCAAAAATTGTGAATGGACCATTACACACTAGTAGCAACAGCATTGAAACGCAGTGCCGGTTTCAGTCTTAACACAACAAATATACGATACCTTCGGCAGTGTCTGTGGTACCATTGTCTAAGGTCAACCACGGCATGTTGGCACCATCAACTCTCTACATGAACAACAAACACAACATCAGCACTTTGACTTTGGCTAAGCCAACACATCTGTAAACAGTTCTTCTCAGTAAGCACACACTGACAGTTGGAAACCAAAACTATTATGAAGTTGTACAACCACTATTGTACATGACTTAGCATGGTCTCATTCATGTCGTCATGCTGTGATGTCATTATTAAGATATAATTGATGGGTGTTGACGTTTGACACATGCAAAGAATAATCATAAAATTTTCTAGTCGCAGAAGGCGTAAAAGTGCTGAAATTCATTGTAGACAAACTGTGATAATCAGCAGTGACACCTTATCACGTTTGAAAGTATTTGAATAGTTGGCCCGTTTTTGCAGCGATCATTAGTCAGTTAGTGATGATGTCAGTGTTGGAGCATTGCATCCGGCAAAAACGGTCAGCTGCAGACAAAGCATTTTTTGGTTTACTTGGAGAGTTGTTCTTGCAGACTTTTATGCTTGAAAGACATACTGTGAATGGACAATATTACCAGGCGTTACTGTCTGATTGATTGCGACCAGCAATTTGCAGCAATTGACCAGGTTTGCTGCAGAAAGTTGTCATTCTTTAAAATGGCAGTGCCCCACCGTGCAATAGGCCCACAAGACAGTTAAGAAAACTGAACAGATGGGCTGGAAACTGCTACAGCATTTGCCATACAGCCCGGACTTAGCTAGGATGGCGGCACAATAACAAATGATGATGTCATGCAAAATGCCAACTTCTTAATGTTAGTATCACGTGCCGATTTCTCTGGTGAATTAACACCTCACTGGATGCATTTGATACACAAAGTGTAAAGGAATGGATGAATAACAAGTACAGTATGCAGGAATCAACTACCCAGAACCCACAACTGAGTTTTGATACTTTCAAACGTCAGCTGAAGACATACATTTTTGCGAAATATTGATGACAAAATGTATTAAGCACATTAGAGATCTTTTTGAGTATGCGCTATATAAATTTACACTTAACTTACTTACTTACCAATGATCACAAATTCTCCTAACAAGTTTACTGCAATTTGCAAACATACAACGCATTGAGAAATACATCTAATGTTCACAATAAATGAATATGCAGGACTCAACCACAACGATGACCAAGATCACTGCTACCATCAGCGTAACTGTTAGACATAAAACAACAAGCAGACTACAGAGACAGAATCAAACAACAGGCTATGTTAAGTGGATACTCACAGGCATATCAAGTTGCTGGCCTCGTAAGCTCAGTTGTTCAATGTCAGCTGTCGCTTGACGAATGTCAGCGTACAAGCTGCCGTTATCACTTTCTCCTGGGTAGCCGCTGTCACCAGACCTACAAGGACAATTGCCTCTCTATGCTAGCATTCATCCACACACCAAACAAGACAAGCTTCAGAAATATGAGTCGACACAAAACTAAACTACGAAGCACCCTTGAAGTGGTGTGCACTTCGTATCCGACCGTTTTTACTATACTGCTAGAAAAGAATTTCACAAGATCGGCAAACAGCATTAAATATATATCTGCTATATAGAGAAAAAATAGCTCCGTATTTCTAGTTGAATACATGCCACACATCACCATATCATAGCTGAACAAAATATAAGCTCAACAGCACAGTATTCTGATAAACTGACTGAACAAAATTATACACATATGAGTTTCAACATCGTTTTATTCGCCTAGATGTGTTCTTGTAAACTGTGCAACATTCATGGGGCTCTGAAACAATTTTGGCCAACGAGCCTCGCCGACGACCATAATAAATAACATCCATCTCAGCGGGTGGCGTAGCAGTAATGTGTTGTGACCGATCAAAAAAGTTGCTCTATGCTGGGCTAGGACAGTACTTGGATGGGTGACTGCCTGCGGGCAGGTAAACCATCTCGGTATGTAACCAGCCGCCTAGGTCAACTCAGCCTTCCATCCCTCTGTAAATCGTGTACTGGCCTATCTGGGTGGGACTAAAATGGAGTGCGTTCACCTGTGTTGGGTGGCAGGTAACACTGTGTGATCCCATATGGCAGGTGACGCTCAGTACTCTGTAGCTCTGAGATGGGTTTCCTATAAACAGCTATACACCATCTTTAACCTTTTATTGCTGCTCGTGTGATGTTTGACATGAACTAGTGATACCATTGCTGCTAACAAGTAGGGATGTGCGGAATGCGTTGAAAATTTCATTTTTTAAAAAACCAAATCAAACCAAAGCGACGTTAAATTCTGAAAACTGAACAACTGGTTTTTAGACTTTTCATGGCAGTCGAAGTAGCCTTTTTATGCTCAGTTTCGACCAACGATTTGTTGGACGATTACAGCAGCCAGCAGATTCAGCACACAAAGCAGTCTGCCTAATTTCTGACGTCACATGCAAAGTAAAAGATGGCTATCATGGACAATGGCAGCAAAATAATTCTAACTCTGTTGTTTTGTATACAACACACTAAACATCAGACGGTAAAACCAACAACGGAATCGAAAACTGTGTTTTTTTTAAAAAGCAAATCAAAGTCCTATTTTAAAAACCGCACATGCCTAATTTCAAGCAACTACAGTACAAACCTGTAATTAGTGTGTGTTGGCAACTTGGAGGCACTCTGTTGGGTTGCAGAATGGCCGCGTTGCTGAGTGCGAGTTCCTTGTACACCGGACAGTATCTTATCAGCACCACTCTACGCACACATCACAGCACGCGGCCAGATCAGATCAACGCGTCCACTTTCACACACACACATCCTGCACAGATACTTCTCAAATTAACTTCAGCAAATTTTTGGTCGTATTTGATGAATTTTTAATGCAACTTCAGTTTTAGTATCTGCATGTACAGTTCACTGGATGCCGATTATAGTCATCAATCATACAGTATTATTCTTCTCACAAGAACTAATTTTGGCTTTTATGCAGTTAACTAAACTGTATTGCAGAAATCTCTTTTTTTCATTCCTTCTGTTGTGAATAACTTTTGTTGTAGTTCATTCTGCTTGCCATAATTTTCACTATATTACCTTCTCACTCCTAAAAATTCTAGTACACATTGTCATAAAACGAAGATCAACAACTATTATTTTCATTCAAATTTTTGTTACTAAAATATCTCTGATAGCCTAACCATAAAACATGCAGTTGTAAGCAAATTAAACACTCAATAAACTTACAGCTAAAAAAGCACAACACAGATGGACAACAGACAAAGCTGGACAAATTACTGGCTCAAATGTAATTCAACTACAAATTACTTACATAAATGTAATTAAAAATACAAATTACTTTGGAATCAGAGGCCTACAGTCTACACTAGTTACAAAAACAACTTGTGGAAAAAACAGTTATAACTGAAAATGTAAATCACATGGAAAAATGCAGTTAAGTAAATAAGAGAGATCGACATGGTGCTTAATATAAAACTAATAGATGTTACCATTTGAAACTTTCAAATGCAACTGAAAACTGTAATGTAATTTAAAATTACAAATGACATGACCAACTGACCATGAAATTGAATTACCAATTACAAATTACATTAAAACCAAATGTAATTGAATTACAAATTACAATCGTAATTTGTATCTGAATTACACGTAATTTTGCTACGGCCCGGCTCTGACAACAGTTGCAGTCTGACAGCCAATTATTAAAGAGCGTGATTGAGTGATTGTACAAACTTGAAAGTTCTTTGGTAAAACCGACAGCATTGCCTTCATTTCTGTAGCATTCAGCTTATACAAAGCAACCAGTAGTGACTGTGCCACCTGAAATTTCATCATCAAAACATCAACTATCACCACATCCATTGTGTCAAATGCGTTATTTATTATCCAGTATATTATTTTATATTTTCCTCGACAGATTTAGTACTTAATAATGTTTCAGTAGATTTTAAAGTATGCCGATAACCACTTTCAACAGTTTGCATAAACTTTCATCTCCAAAAAAACATGAACTGTCCTCTAATCTGTTCAAATGTACTACCATCCAATATTTCCTATATTTCCTCAACAGCTTTAATAATTTCTGATAACCATTTTCCACGTGCATATACTTTTCTGTAAAAAAAACGTAAAAGTACTTCCCTAGCCATAAGATCCATAGGGCAGCACTGATCTAGATTTCCTTAGCCAACAACCAGACACCAGTTTACACTACAAGACCATGAATACCTGTTAATGCAGCAGTTTTATTAGCACTCATTGTGCATACGAATAAAGGAATGGCCAGGCTGAGTTGACATGGGAGGCTGGTTACATACAGAGATAGTGTGGCACCTGCTGACGGTCAACCATCCAAGTACTAACCGGGCCTGGCGTTGATTAACTTACCAACAACATTGATCAAAGCATCAAAGCACACACGACTAAGCCGAACCAGCAGAGTTTTACTGTAATCTAAGTCAATATTTGCTGGAAAAAGTTTAACAGCATTTCCACCACAATGCTGTAGTCACAGTCTAGCATCATTACCTTGCGCACTTCAGGACTCTTTGGTTCCGACGCCCATGTAATAAATCTAGAGACGGCAAGTCTAGTGTCACTGGTGTTTGTAAGAAGATCAGCGGACATGACAGCTACCAGTCCCATGGTGTAGTTCAGTAATGTTAGCTTCACCTGTACGCCATTAGCAACATCAGTAAGTAAGTAAGAAAGTAAGTATGTGCATATTTAAAGTGCACAATGTCAGCCAGTGGCCGAATCTGAGGCACTTGGCTGAGCCGCTAGGGGGAGCAGTAGTCCTGCTGGAAGCAGCGAGTTTTAAGGAGGCGACGGAAAGTGTCTGCAGAGGTAGAACTACAGATGCTAGAGGGTAGTGAGTTCCAGAATGTGGGGGCTGCAATGCTAAAACCACGGAAGGTGAAAGTTGTGCGGACATGTGGAAGAGACAGCAGATTGGTGCTGGCAGAACGCAGAGAACGTGTGGGAGTGTGATAATTGAGATAAGCAGATTGAGAGGAGTTGAGAATGTTGTACGTCAGTGTGGCAATTTTGAGTTCGATGCACTGAACAACTGGGAGCCAATGCATCACATGTCGACCTGCTCCAATTCACGTAACAACTTAAACATACTTTCAGTTTTCTTACGCATACCTAACGATCAGAGCAATAAACTTTAACAGTTTACAAAGCTATGTAAGGGCGATATGAGTCAAAACTCGAAAACGGCAATAATGATGTCTATACGACTTAGTGCACTCTCAACGGCAGCAGACTGATATATTTTGACTCGATATAACTCAAACTCTCCAGTCTCTATGCTTTCTAGTTAATAATAATAACGAGGGCGTATTTTTGTTTCAGCGGCTGTCGGTCCTGATGCAGCGCTTTAATGCCATTCTTGTTCGTGACAGTTTTTGTGCAAGCGACACATCGGACCTCTGGTC
>Ga0056128_1002366_pt1 | contig 22277 bp, 15 predicted proteins | sample WorMetLIZISLAND2_FD_71113 | JGI IMG/M metagenome (GOLD analysis project Ga0056128, IMG submission 71113) | Marine gutless worms symbiont microbial communities from Max Planck institute for Marine Microbiology, Germany - Olavius geniculatus... ... | reverse complement strand
ATATTGTGGACATCGTGTGCATAGGTATTACGCTGTTACTGTCGATCACGGTTTTTCAGCTAGTGATTGCCGACAAGGTGCCGGAATCATCAAAATCGATTCCGCTTCTCGGTATGATGCTAGAATTATTAGAATTTATTATAAGCTAGAAGCAGAGTAATTAATCTCACAATAATTTAGTTACGACACTAATGTGTGACAAGCTCTCGGAATTCGAAGCTGCATAAATGCATGAATCCGAAATATTTTTAGCCGACCTTACTTAAGCAACGGTCGAGCTATTGGCATGGTTGTCGTCCGTCGTTTGTCTGTCTGTCCGTCTGTAACGAATGTAACCTGGCTAACGTGTAGGTGATAGGAAAAAACTTTTTACACAAGTCTGTGTTTTACTCGGGCATGCAAAATATCAACCATTTAGTTTAAGTGAAACATTTTCAAATTGAGGGTTGAATAGAGGGGGTAAACATTCAATGGAAAATTGGCTATATCTCGGAAAGAGTGAAAGACACGGCCAATAGGCAGTGGCATATTGGCTTCGACCTTAGATGACCTTGAAGATCACTGAAAACCAGTACGGTTGGCTATCCTATCGACAGCTGGGCGTCTTGTGAATTTTTTGTTTTGTTTTTCGGTGACTTAATGCCTACTGACAGAACTCTGACAGAACTCACGGATTACCGACCAGCTCGTATTTTTAGAATCTAATGACGTGTGCAACTTGGTAAAATGTTGTTCAGCATGGCTTTTATGCGCACTAGGAATAATATGTAGGCCCCCTATAAGCTAACTTTTTAACTTACTTTTTTACTTGCACAAAATTGTTTACAGCGAAGCGTGATTTCTGAAAAAACGTGCAAAGCGACTAAAATGAAACAAATCGAATCGAAACGAAATAAAATGAAATGATAGCCATTTCAGTTTATTTGCTTTCATTTCATTTCAGTTAAATTTAGTTCTCTCGCTTTGTACGCTCTTTAGTAACGCACTTTCTGTGTCACGTGACCGGCAGGTGCGTGTTTTGATCTGTGATTGGCTGGCCTGGCTGCTGCGTCTGAAGAGACCGAAAAATGACGTCATCGTCGGTCTCAAGGCCGTGACAGACATGCACCCAACTCAGTCTCACAATCACACCGAGGACAACGAGGTTTGTAGTTAAACCGTAACGTCTTTCACTCATCCTATAGTGATGACACACTGGCCAGTTTCTGGTGCCAGTTTCTGGTAGGCTACCGGTCGACTGGAACCAGAAACTGGCCAGTGTGTCATACTTTTTGTTGCCTGTTTTTGGCGCCGGTTTCAGGCCAGAAACTGGCTAATGTGTCATCAACTTTAGGCAAAGTATAGACCCAAAACAATAAAGAGTGAAGGCTGATTAAGGCAGTTGCATGTCTGCTGGCTGTACTGCATAGACTGGCGCGGGCAATGGATGGCCGCAGAGTGCACTGCGGTATTATTAGCTCATGCCAATCAGCTGCCACTTTCGAGATTGTAAAGCGCCTCTGGTGACCTGTAGTCTGGTCCGTCGCAACACCGCACCGGACCGACCGCACCGGACGCCCGGTGCGGTGTTTCGTCGGACCCACCTGGTCATGAGTCTGACTCGTGTTAGAAACGCTGTATTGAGTATTCAGTTTTACTATTTCTTGTTAGCAGTTAGGCCTCCGTTTTTGCAGACACTTAAGGGCACACATGTACAGCGCTTCTCTCGTGTTTAACTATTCAGCGCTTTTTTAACCTCACATTTTTACACCTTAGACGCTGCTATTGAATTGTGTTTCAACATTAAATACCTCAATCAAGTATTAGTTATTGTCACACTAGATTTTCATTATTTACTTCGTCGTTCTATTTCTCACCACAGTGGCTGTACTTGCAGTGTTATAACACAACTGTTCTTAGTTTTACCACATTCAGAATGTGACGATTAAAACGCGTATCGCGTTTATTTTATAGCACGCATGTGTAAGCAAAACACGCCGTCGATCGCGTTTTGACACGTGATAGAGTTTAGTTCACGCTCGTGTAATGCACTTTAGACCGTGACGACTGACGAAACTTAGGCCTTATACTGGTTGTAGGAAATGGAACCGAGGGCAAACGAAGAAGATCAGGAGGGAAGCAATCCGAAGCAGAAGCAGTGTAATGAGTGGAAATTTGTGGCTGCTGTGATTGATCGATTCTGTTTCTACGTCTTCACTGTGTTCTTCGTCGTATCTACGATTATTATCTTCCGACATCAGATCTTGCCCTGAAACAGCTAACAGCAATACTCTGCATTTAGAGATTCAAGTCCGACATATAGAGTAGATTCGCATTTTAGTCCGTATTTTTCAAGACTCGAACTTGAACTCGGATTCTCATTCTTGTACTGAACTCAGCGCTGTAGGCCCCTACATACAGCGGCGCGGTCGTATTTTTGTATTTTATATGTGCTAGCTAATGTCTTTGTTAAATAAACTTTTTTCTCAAGCTGCGTGTTAACGTGGTGTTGTATCAGCAGTATTATTGCATGAACAGTTAAATGTTGCCTAATTTCCAACGTTGTTTCTCGCTGCATGCTCATGTTGTGAATACAAACTTTTAAACCGTAGGCCTACATCGTAGGCGGTCGGCGACGGTTCCGTTGGATAAAGCGATGACGAGTTTCTATAGACTGTTAAAGGTAGGCCTAACCACGTTTTTATCTGCATCGGTTTGGCCGCAATTTCGAATCTGAATGCAAAGTTTCTGCCTGCAGCAATTACCCACTTGCGCTACATTACCGTATAGTATCCTAACGTTGATTGTAGTGTTTGATATAGCAGCGTCACCACAGCGTGTAAGGGACTGTAGTCACTCTGGGAAATCGCTTTTTTCCGCGACCAGAAGTCGGACGCTGGCCTTCGGATGCAGACGATACGGTCAGCCCATCTTAGCGACAGCTGGACTTTGTGTGTGTGTGAATTATATTTGTCGCTATTTTATTGTAGGCTACTTGCAAGTTTGACGAATAAATGATGATAATATGATGACGCAGTAATCAATCATTGGGATTGTTTTTCTGCAAAACGAATTGATTTCGGCTTATCTGTAAATCGTAAACGCGATCGTGTTGGGTTTTAGTTAAGGCGCATTCACAAGCGACTTCGTTAGCCTTACACATTTCTTCGTAGCGTGGTCTGTCTGTCTGTCGTCTAGCTGTCACATTTTTGAATTTGCTTAATTTAAACTGTTTGACCAATTAAGATGCCACAATGGGCATCTTGGTACACTTGTTAGGTTCATTGATAAAGACGTTGTGTTATAGGCCTATATAAAGGTCGCTGTCCACAATGGAAAAAAGATTTTTGGTGAAACGCGACAGCGATTAATTTTCCCCTTCTTACCGAATTAATTTGGACTTGTGTAAGTTTAAACTATTCCTTTTTACCTGCTGTATTATTTTTATTTTTATTTTTGTAGCACAGTTTTCAGAGAAAGGCATTTTCATAATCGATGTCATTCCATCAACGTCAGTATGATAAAAAGAACAATAGTTTCACATTGTGTTCCATTAGAACAGGTCGAGTGGTATAAAGATCTTGGAGTCTTGTTTGATTCTTTTTTGTTGTTTGATCAACATATTAGCAATATAGTGAGTAAAGCATATTTAATGTTGTGACTTATACAAAAATTAAGAAACTTCCGAGAATTATCTCGGGAATGCTTTGTTGTTTTGATAAAAGTTTGGTAAGACCACACTTGGAATATGCTAATACTGTTTGGACCCATAGAAAGATGTGCGATATAGAAAAAATTGAAAAATGTCCAAATGAGGACAACCAAGTTAATTAGGGGTCTATCTAGTCGTTCTTGTGAAGAAAGATTAGGCCTACGTGTTTTGCAATTGCCAACTTTACGCTATGGGCAATTAAGAGGGGATATGATTCAATTATATAAATATGTAAATAATAAGTATGATACTAATTTTGTGTTACAGTTGCAGTATAAATCTATGTTAGAAAAGCGATATGATACCAGGGGTCATAGATACAATATGGTGCCCCAGTTATGTAAATATGATCTCCGGAAACATTTTTGTAAATAGATTAGCAGTGGCGTATTTCGGGGGGGGGGGAAGGGCGCGCAAGGCGCCCCCCCTAAACTCGGCAAACAGGCCTAATGTAAATTGCCTGGAATAGGCAAGGCGCAGTTAATGCGACAATTCTGAGTACAACAACAATTTTGTGTGCTCGCATCGCTCGCAGATTAATTGTAACACCTACTTTTAAATTAGTGGCGCCGTGCACCGCTCTTGTTTGCCTTCACTGTTTAAGCTGCAGTAAACTAGGTCAGTTTATTTCGTAAAAATTATAATTGTTTCCACCAGATCTTATATTATAATGCTCTAAATTTGATTTTAGCTGGGACTCTACAGGGAAGCTCAGTGATCCCCATATCCCAAACTGAAAATTTTGAGGTCTTACTTTAAAGGGAAGAAGGGAAAAACAGGGAAAGTGCCGCAAAGGAGGATTAAAAGAAAAAAGAAATAAGAGGGTGCAAAGGAAAGGGGGAAACAGAAAAGAGAAAGGAAAGTAAGAGAGGAAAAGTGCAAAGGAAAGGAAAGGGAAAAAAGAACTCTCTGTAGCCTGTTTGCTCTCTGAAGAAAAACAATTTAGTTACGCTGAGACGCAAAAAAATTATGCTGTTATAGGCAAAAAAGTTTCAGTTTTTGGGGGACCTCGTCCCCCAGACTTCATACCAAGGCTTTGCCCCTGCACCCTACTGGGACTTCCGTCTCCCAGATCTCCTCACGTCACACCCCCTAACTTGAAATCATGAATACACCCCTGATAGTTAAGCTATGAAACTGATCATGTTGTATCAGCATGCAGTGTTAGTAGTTTTAAGAGACATCTAGATTTGATCTGTCGTGGTTTTAGTTTGTATTATGATTATAAATCCGACATCTAGTACCGGAAGTCAATGTAAATACAGTATTAGTTTAGTTTTTGTTGATATTTCGTGTTGTTTAAACTATTCCTTTTTACTTGCTGTATTATTATTTTTCATTTTTGTAGCACAGTTTTCGGGGAAAGGCATTTTTATAAAACTTACTACGATATGTGGGTAATCTTTTACTTTGTCTTGTCTTTTAATCATGGTTCTGAAGTAGCGTAGGCCTACCGGTTACGTGAGCGGTGTTTTGTGCCGGCTAACGAGTAACTAGCAAAAAGATTTACGAGCTCAATATTAGAAGATTGCCCAATGTTTAGTAACTAATGTTTAGTAACTATCTTCCTAATTTAATTAACACGGTTGAACCAAAAACATGAACGATGAACAACGATTGATGATTAACTTTTATTGTTAGGCTACTTACTTACATTCACACGCAGTTTAAATGACACAGTCTCGTTTAATCGTATTTGACACTGTGCCGTGTTTACGTTTTTGATGTTTTGGTGTGTAATTTTAGCTTTTAACATGGCGTTTATTGTTAAATAGAATTCGAATTCGTCGTATCGCTTGTCATATAGTAACCCTAGGTTGAAACTGTTAAGCTAAGCTGCGTAACTAGTAAGTTTGTGATGTTTGGGTCGTGATGTTTTGGACAAGTCTCTGAAAGGGGCGTGTCAGTGAACGTGTCTGGTATTCATTTCGTTGAAATATTCTAAGTTCGCATTGCTTTTTGTTAACCTTGTTTTACGATGTTGTTTTTTTTTGTATTTGTTGTATACGGACATAATTTGTCTGATTGAGATAAACGATTGATTGATTGGTTGATTGATTGATTGAAGGAGTAAAGTGCAATATTTTCTGGAGATGACGTCATCATCAGGACCAGAACCTGTGTTGGAGCGCAGCAAGACCCCACCAATACCATCAGGCACCAAGCCACTTTCACACCAGGTCGCGGGACATGTGTTTGGAAGAGCAAACGGCCATAAAGTCAACAAAATAGGTCAGCATTGATGTTTGTAATTGGTTTGATTACGTTTGCCAGGTCAACTCAGCCTGGCCATTCCTCTGTGGGTAGATACAGTGAGTACAAGCGAAAGCTGGGAAGTAAACAGGCATACTGCACTATGCACCATATCTGTGGTTTCTCGGCAGTGTAAACTGGTGTCTGGCTGAGGGCTGAGGAAATGGAGATCAGCTCCATCCTGTGTTTTTTTGGCTTGCGAATGACTTAACTTCATGTTTGCATGTGCCATTGGACGCGTACAGAGGTTATATAGTTTTATTTTAATACGAATCCATTTTTCTGTCTGCACCATTGCTTGATAAACCAATTTTTTGATGAAATTTTTGTAGCCATTCTGTGTTGCATAACTAAAAGTGATTTGATTTCTAGTTGCAGTCACAATTTGTATTTAGGAATTTATCTAAGCAGGTTATACATACAGTTGCAAACTGTATTGAGTTTATTCACCAGATGGCACCACCATGTTTTTTGGTATTGTATTGACCAGGATTCCTGCAGCTTGCCGATGGTTCTGTGCTAAAGCCAGCACTTGGTCCTACAAAAGGTGATCGTGAGGTCCATTTCTATGAGAAGCTGTTCAGTGAAGATTGTCAAGATCAGGTTTTGTTGGATCTTCGACAGTTTGTGGCCAAGTTTCTCGGGGTCTGGACAACACCGGAACACCCAGGAGGCGAGTTGTGTGCAAACATACAATTCATACTGTTTCATTCTATGATACTGTTATATTTATTGCTTAGCTACTCGTTTCTTGGTGGTGTAATGGTAGCATATCAAACTGATGATCGCAAGGTTGCCGGTTTGACTCTCACTTGGTGCACTGCCAGGTAACAACTTTGGGCAAGTTGTTCACATGCGTGCCTCTGTTCACCAATCAGTATAATTTGGTATTGGCCAAAGAGCGGTGATGCTCCGTGGCTGGGAAGGTAACAGTAGGTCTGGCGTTGGACTCACCATGCGTCATGGATTCAGTGGTCTATCCACCTATGGGCTCAGCAGCCATAGAGCACCCAGATGCACCCCTTTTGGGGTATGGCATCTTTATTTATTTATTTAATTATTTAATAAACCAAGCACATAACAAATGTATATGCAGAAGTTACTCAACTAATACCAGTACCAATGACATTGAAATAAAATCCAAAAAAATGTAAAAAATAAAGAAAAAGTTTACTAAAGATAACATGGAAAAACCAATACCGAAAACCAAACAAGACAACAGGGATAGGAGCAAACAATTATAGTTGTGCACACATCGCATGACAAAGGAATTTCAAAAGAAACTAAAGTGCCAGAGATGTAATTCAAAGTGATGTTTTCTGTCTCTGAAGCCATATGCATTAGTTTTGTTACAAGGTAACAGTGAGTTAATGCAATGTATGTCACTGCACATCTTATTAAAAAGCGGTAATCTATATCTGACAAAATAGACTCAATGTAATATATTCGTTAGTAAAACGATATCTGTGCATTTGACATAAAAAGGTATTCAGTTTGTTTTCTTGAGTAACTGTAAGGTGACCACCGTAAACACAAATTGCATATCTAACTAATTAATCAGTTACTGTATGGAACATGTTAACTTGTTGAGGTATTAATCACAATTTTGAAATTTAAAAAATGTTAAAAATGTTTTTGCTACAGTGGCAAAATTGTTTTTATTCAGCTTGCTAATTCAGAAAAGAATCTTTGCTTCAGATTTGACCTTGAAGAGGTCCGGCTTTGGCCTTGGCTTCGACTCCTTGGCCTCTAGTCAGTGGTAGCTCTGTGCAATGAGTTTTTGGTATTTGTATGATATATCCACTGAAACATGGAAATTATATTTATCCCAATATGTTTGTGATTCATCAGTCATCATTGTATGAATAAGATTAAGCTGGATTTTGATATGCAGTATACTTACTTTTCTTACTTACTTGCTTACAGCTTAGTGGCCTTGGCCTTGGCACAGAAGACCACAGGCTTTGGCTTTTACCTTAGCCTTGGCCTTGAAAATGCTGCTCTCAGACTCATACCTGTTATGCCCTGCGGATTCTATCTCCCCTAATCTAGAATTAAAATTGGGCTCAATTCCCCCTTACTTGCCCCTCTTTTTTCCACTCCAATTCTTTTCCTACTTTATTTTCCTATTTTTATCTTCTTTTTGCTTCACTCTTTTTTTCTTTTTTCCTTATTGTTTTCATTTTTTTCTTCCACTCTCTCCCACCCCGAGAAGCCGCACACTCTTAGTCCAGCTAGGGGATCTGTGTGTAAGCTCCCCCATTGGATCTGGTCATTTTGTGGTGCATTTTGAGCCCTGGGTTACGTTGGCCAGTATGTAGATCTAGTTTTCTGTATGTGCCAGTGCTGTATCTGAAACTGGAGAACGTGACACGTCAGTTTGAACACCCGTGTTTGATGGACGTTAAAGTGGGTGCCATCACTTACGATCACGAGGCCGATGACGAGAAGATTGCACGAGAGAAGGCCAAGTCACCTGCACTGCCTCATGTCAAGTTTCAAATTGTTGGCATCAGGGTCAGTGATAGTAGTAGTAGTTGTTGTTGTAGTTGTTGTTGTAGTGAAAGTAGTTGTTGTAGTGGTAGTTGTTGTAGTATTTGTAGTTGTAGTAGTAGTAGAGAGAAAGCCAAATCTGCACTCCCTCACGTCAAGTTTCTGATTGTTGGCGTCAGGGTCAGTGATAGTAATTGTTGTTGTGGCTGTAATTGAGTTTGCTGTAAAAGGATCGTTCTATATTTAAATAAGTTGCACAACAGCACCATTCTGTTAATGTTCAATGTTGAAAAAATCCAAAATACAGTTTTTGTGGGCATTTACATCTATAAAATATGTAGAAATTCTTTTCATGATGGCGTCATTATTGTGATGTCTTCTGCTCATAGAACACATTTTGTCTATCCGTTATTTTTTCCTGTAGTTTCCAGTTATAACTTAGCAGTGATAAACGCAGGAATGAAAAATGAATAAATCTGGCAAGTTAACATTCCCTGGAAAACTAAAAGAATGACATTGTTTTGCAAATTATTTATCAAATAACACTCATAATAGTAGAAATAAAGGCAAGTCACCCACACTGCTGCATGTCAAGTTTCAGATTGGCACTAGAATCAGTAGTAGTACATTGTGTCCCAAAATTAGCAGCACCCCTACGGACAAGTTAGTGTAAAATCATTAATACCTGACAGAATTTAACAAAATTTGAAACAGTCATTGAGACAATAATTCTGAAGTTGTTTTTACAGTTTGTGCTCAAAGTGGCCACTTTTGGCCTCGATGCAAGCTTTTGGTCTAAGGTGGGTACACTGCTGCTTGATCCCTTTGTCAGTAGCAATGCATTGAACGTATCTTAATGTAAACATACTCTGACGTTATAATGACGTTACACTGAGCACCCACGGTAAGGTCTGTACGTCATAACGGGTGTGACAGTAAGTAATGTTAAGATAGTGCAGTGTACAATATTTTGTTGAAATCCATGAACTACAAGCTGAATTAGGAGCGTTTGAAACAGGGGTGCCGCTAATTGTGGGACACAGTGCAGTAGTTGTAGGATGGAGGATTCCAGAATAGCTCGTCAGTCAATACAGTTGGGGACTAAGTGGCTACAACAGAAAGCCAGAAAAAGCTGCAAAAAGGAAAAACTGGATGGACATCATCAGACGAGATATAAAGAACATGGACAGTAAGAAGCCAAAGGAAAGGAAAAAGCCAAAGAACTGGTGTTAGATGGAGCACATTGGCATCAACGTGTGGCCCAATGCATTCATCAGGATGTGGGTTGGACTAAGGAATTCTCTTAGGTGTATTCCACTCTTTTAAGATGATGTAGCCTAATTTGGAGCACTCTCGGAAAAGTTACTTAGAAAGTAGCAGCAGCCGTAGATATGTTTGTTGTTGTGTTGACAGAGGTATGATTCTTCAACTGGAAGCTACCAAGTACTTGACCGCAGACTTGTTAGATCCCTCGATGCAGAGACGGTCCTGACAAAAGGTAATAACCGCACATTTTTACCTTTAACAAATTCACAAAAATGTGTTTAAATTTATCAGGTTTGGAGCGTATCTCACTTAGTGATGCTAAGGTGCTACAATTGATAGCTTGTACACATGTTAGTGGTTAGTAGCATTTTTTGCTTTTTGTTTTTATTATTTTTATTTTTTTGTTTTGGCACATTTTCTATTGTGTACTTTGTGTACGATTTTCATAATAAATACATATTATATATGAATTGTAAAAATTTACTTGGTGGAGATATGCACTCTTACAAGCACCTTCTAGTTTCCTGTTGTTTTGATTTTAAACGTTAGAAAACAGATTTGGTCATTTTCTGTTAATTGAACTCAGTGGCAAGTTTTGGGCAATTTTTCCCTGAATTTTAGCTTGTCGAAAATTGTCATTTTGTTTGAAAATTTTTGTCTAAAAATGCTAAACATTCCCTATTTTGGGTGAAATTAAGGGCAGATGAAAATTTGCAGCTGTTTGTTGGATAATGACAACGTCCCGCTGCCCATACTTTCTTAGCTGATGACACAGTTCATTAAACCTGACAGTTGATGGCTCACGACTACTACACTTGTGTCCGGAAAAAAATAACCCCTTAGAGATCGTACAATAAAATTGTCAAATCTGAACTAATCTGAATAAAGTTTTGTACACTTAATTCCCAATAAATTGGTTAAGCGATTACCAAATTTCATTGAAAAGTGTTATTTTTTAGCGGAGTTATTAATTGTTGAATATCGATAACAAAATATCTCCATTACCAACATAGCATTAGATAAGTGAACTCCTTTGTTACTGTCATCATCACCATCATCATCATCATGACGGTACATTACTGTACATTTGCATAACTCCAACAAACAACATTTGATTTGAACAAAATTCTGTCTAATGTTATCCAGAAAGACCTGAAAATTGAAGTGTTCTTGGGTGACCTAACAAAAGCCACTGTAGCTACTGTTTGCTTTGGCAGATTTAACTGAAATTTAGCAGTTTGATTGGCAACAGATGACTTATTGTTGATGAGAATTTTGCCAAAACCAAATGCTGTTGGAGTTAACGTGAATGTCCAATAACAAAGGGGTTTACTTATGTAACGCCATATTGGTAAAAAAGATATTTGGTTATCGATATTCAACAACTAATAACTCCGCTACAAAGTAAAATATTTTAACGAAATTTGGTGATTATCTTATAAATATACTGGGGTGTAAGTGTACAAAATTTTATTTAGATTCATTAAGATTTGACATTTCTATTGTACAATGTGTAGGGGGTTACTTTTTTTCTGGACACAGTGTATAAGTGACTTTTATTGCCAGACACTTGTGACTTCCATATGTCTATCTATTCGTAGCTTGTCTATCATAGATGTTAGTCGCGAGCCGCATTATCTGCCGGCTTGTCATTGTTGTTGCCACTGATGCTTTTAGGTTTTGCATTGTACTTCAGTGCAGATGACTTTTTGGGGGGGCACAGTTGAGATTTTGAGTATCCATAATCTCCCCTGACGGAAATTTGCTTGTTGGAAATTGGCAACTTTCTGCCTTTCCCCTACTTTCCTTATCCACGACTTTGTTGATCTAACCTGACAGTTATTGCTGTTGCTGCTGCTGCTGTTAGGTCTTGCGTTGTATTTTCGTGCGGATGACTCGTTTGACACTGGTCTGGTCAACACGTTTCTGCGCCATCTGCACAGCATTGAGTCGTGGTTCAATGCTCAGTCCTCGTACCATTTCATTGCCAGCTCTCTGCTTTTTATCTATGATGGAGATGCGGTTCGAACACCCGTCAACGGTCCGCCGCTACCATTGCATTCTGGATCCACGGATCACAGTGCGACTGGTGGTGTCAATGGCTGTTTGACGGCGGACGGATCGGACTCGTATTGGGAAGGCCGGGTTGAGCTGAAAATGATCGATTTCACCCACGCGTATTCCGTTTCATCGCGTGACGAAAACTACCTCGCGGGACTTCGTAGCATGATTGACTATGTGCATCGTCTGAAACCCTGGATGTACAAACCGGACCTGTAGATCGGTTTCCTAATGTTGGGTATTTCTTGTAGTGTGATTGCTATTGTAGTGTGCTTAGTTATTGATCTGAAAATTAGAGCTAAAGGTTAAAGATGAGTAGTGTCATATAGCTCATCAATGCACCTTAGAGCCTCGCCAAGTGAACATAGTGAACAGGGGAGATTATGCATTCTGTTGTTCTCTCTGTCTGTCTGTCGGTTTATGGACAGGGCATGATGCCATAATAATAAGCAGATTATGTATATTGTCTGTGACGTCACGAGCACCTACACTGGCGTTAGTTATATCTAAACTATATAGGCAGTTAAAGAAAGCATTTTAGTTTAATTATTCTAACTAACAAATTTGCAAAAATGCATTCAAATTTCTCTCTTATAAAAATTCACTTGCTGGAGATATGCACTTTTATGAGCACATTTTAGTTTTTAGTTCACAATATTAAAGGTTGCACTTGTGACACGCTGTTGTGTCCATCTGTCTGTATTGGCCGTAGCAGATGTATTGTTGCTAAATGGTACATATTATCGAAAAACTGTTTGAAGAAGCAAATAGGGCCCACAGTTTTCCGTGGTAAATTTTGCCAAATTCCGCGGACCAGTTCGCAAAATTCCATGGCTCACTGCGGCAAATTGTCCAAATTTCACGGTTTACCATGGCCTTTCGTTTATGTGTAAACTAAGCTTTATTCTGTTTAAAAAGCTTCAGTTTTTGGATGCTGGTATGGCGCTCAGTTATGCTAGCAACATACAAAGGAAGTTATCGATCTTTTTTCTTTTCACAAGTGCAATTTGTCAATTAGTCGTATTGTGTTTATTTATGATTGTGCTGTAATTACGATAGTAATTATTAGTAGGGATGCAGTTTTAGGCAGTTCAGTTTGATTTTTCTTCGTGATATAGTTAGTTTAAAACTGACGATCGTACTAATCATCCGTCATTTCATAGCTTCTGTAGCCATATTAAAATTCTGCGGAAAACGGCAAATTCCACAGCTTGGCTTGTAATTCTGCAGCCTGCGGAAAACTATGGGCCCTACTGATTGCCACCCTGTGGTACCAAGTTGGACTTTCCTATAAACTTATACTCCAAATGGGAGTATTAACTGAGCAGTATGCATCGCTTACTAGTAATTTTTTTGAGGGCATGGCTAGAAGTTCATGCATTCAAGTTACATAAGTACAAGTAAGTAAGAAGTAAGTAAGAAGTAAGAAACTGCATTTACATTTGCAGGCTTTCAGATGCAGGTGATATGCTTGGCTCCCTTTAGTGGCAGCTGGGCTTTTTGTTGATAATAAACTGTTGGCCATTGTTCATCAGAAAGATGGTTTTCTGTTGTTTGATCATTCCTGCTTGCTACCTTAAACTGATACGTGTTGAAAACTGAGATTAGTGTGTAATTAGAATAATTAAACTCGCAGTTAGTGTGATAAAAAATTGTTTGTTGGACACATTTTTCAGCACCGTTGGTTAGTGAATCCTGTTTAAATTACTTTGCGAACGGTGCTCTGTCACTCTTGGCGTGGCATATATTTCGTTTTTTATTGCTTATTTTAACTGCATTCCGAGCCCGCAAATTGTGTTTTTATTGTATATCGAACCACTACATGTGAATTTTGCCAATCAGTAGTAAGACTGAATAATGGCGGTAAGTGGTTGTTTGAGATTTAGTTTTATATCTTGTGTTGCATCATGAAATTTGTAAGAATTTCATTTATATATTCAAATCATTTGTTTAGAATTGATTTACTGCTACACACTTTCAAGAAAGTAACCATTGCAGTGCCAGTTCAAAGTATAGTAAGTGTGTTATTTTAATTTTATTTTAACACAAAGTTGCTTATGTCACCTTAAGTTATTTGCCATACAAATGATTTGTATTATTATTGTCCTATGTTTTTGCTAATCATTTAAACACTACTGCTAAATTAGCAGTATATTAGCTCAATCAATGTCTGATCTTAACATCTATTTCAAATGAGTTTATTACTTGATATGGGCCTATTCTTTTGCTCGAGTAGTGATTAAACTTTTCATCGTAATATATATTGTAATATTTTGTTCCCAAAGTTTAAGTGTCTTTTGTCGGTGTTTGATCTTGTAAATATTTAACGTTTTTGTTCTGGTAGCATGAGTGTTTTTTGTAGTATGATGTGCAATGGAACTTTATTGCATATTATTCTCTTACTGTCATTTTTTTAACAATTTGGTATAATTTTTTATTTTTTATCTTGTTTTAGAATAAGGCCAGCCCAGTCTGAAGCTTCTTGCTTTTCTCTTAATCTTTTTTTCATTTTTTATCTTCGTGGTGTTTCACTATATCTGTATTGCATAATGTTCATGTATTTTTCTGTTTTTATTTTGTGGAAGGTGTTGTTTTCTGGACATTTTAAGTTGAATGAGTAATATGACTAGAGGTGTAATCATTAAATTTTCAAAAATTGACAACCTTATATTTTAAATTAATGATCGATTAATGGTTAGTTTTTAGTAAAAGCTAAAACTGGTAATGTCTAATAAAATGCACTTTATGTTTAGCAGATTTTTCAGTTATTGATCTGCATACTCTCACAGGTTCACTGAGACACAATTGTTGTTGAGCGCTTATTACCCAGTCTTGTAGTGAGACAAAAATGTTGCTGTAGCGCGTCCTAGCTATCGCAATTTTGTCTGTCTGTCTGTCCGTCCGTCCATCACAGGTGGATCAGTCAAAAACGGTGCAAGCTAGGATCACTAAATCTTCACTGTCAGCTACCTGGGAGACTCTAGTTTCAGGAACTGTAAAGCTTTTCCATAAATTCGAAGGGGGTCACCCCGAACAAGGCTGCTAAATGAGAGGGGGTGGGAAAAATTTGCGATTTTCAGCCGATTCGGCGCTGGCAGAGCGAGATAGGTGGCGCCCTCTGATGAGTACAAGTAAAACATTATACATATTTAGCCGCCGGTCGTCTGGCGCCTTCTGGTGACTGATTTTGTTTTACTGGCCTTTCTTTGAAACTGTAGCCAAAAGCCGTACGGATGAGATCTACGGATGAAGTCTACGGCTCACTAGCATTTGACAGTTCACCGCTGTTGCGCGTTCTCCTTTGAATTAGCAGGGCTTTTCTTGTTTATTAACAGTCGTTAATTTTCACAGTACCAGTATAAACAGCTCAGTTACTCTGAACAGCATTGTGACTACACGCATGCATGTATAAGCTTGTGGCTTGGAACTGAGGTCCTGATATTGTAGCTCTGTATTGCCTACGTAGTCTGTTGTATCATCTTGTAGAGGTGTTGTAAGCGCCGATTGTGACTTGAAATTGTAACCGTACAGACCTGCAGGGTAAACACTGTCGTACGCAGACGTTGTTTGATGTTTTGTTTACAAGTCCGTCCATGGTGTCGATTTTGTGTCTGCAACATAAATATGACATTTTATCCTTTAAACATTTCTGGATCTGCCTGTATCGGTGTAGTATTGCTTGTTTTAGTGAACAAGATAGTGAACAAGAGGGTACATTGATGCTACTAGTTTTTAGATCAAACCGAAGTTGGTGGCTGTACAATGTTAGGCCCATTTGCTTGCTTGTTGTGATGAATCTAGACTTGTTCGTTTCCTTGTCTCCGTTTGTGCCATGAAAAAATGATGAAAGTTCTACGTCGAGTGAGAAGAGTGTTGTGTTTTTTTATTTATGGCTTTAAACTAGGTCCAGTTATTCGCTGGCGCGGGCAAAGGATAGCCACGTAGTGCGCTGCGGTATCATTACGAGTAGCTCAACTCTGACTCATGTAAGCAACGCTACATGTGTAGCATTAACGGACCTTTGAAGACCTTTTCCCCAGCATTCTTCGTCATAATGATAGATATTGATGAATGGCATAGGCCTATCTGTATCTAGGCTATATCTTGTTTTTCATCTAACGTAACCTTCACAAAGCAGCGGACGTTATGCAACTGGCGTTATAGCTGACGCTATAGATGTGAAAAAACGTTTAGGGCCTATTACGTTTTTACGCGCGAAAGCAGATATGCTTTCAGTGCGTCTTAGCTAACTGCCATTATTGTTAGTTACATATGCACACTTTGGATTGGCAGTTATTACAATTTTAGGTTTAGGTTGTTTTTAGGTTTTGTGTCTCGTAAAGGTTAAACTTTGTGTAGAGGATAAACTTTTTGTTTCATTATTATGTGTACATGCATTGTGCCTGGAAAGGCCGTCCCCGAAATGACCTATACTGTGTCGGGCATGACGTAAAACCCTACTCACTCGCTCACTCATCGCAATTCTGTCCGTCAGTCTGTCCGTCTGTCTGTCACACGGGTAGATCAGTCAAAAACGATGCAAGCTAGGATCATCAAATTTTCACCATCTGCTGCCTAGGAGACTCTAGTTTCAGGAACCGTAAAGCTTTTTTATAAATTCGAAGGGGGTCACCCCGAACGAGGGCGCTAAATGAGAGGGGAGTGAGCAAAAATTGCGATATTTGGCCAATAAGTCGCTGTATCTCAGTAACGGTGCGAGATAGGGCCTAGGTTACTATTAATCACTAATAGTAAGTCGTACACTGGCTCTCGATTGCCACCGAATTCAATGACCTTGGATGACCTTGAACGCTAAAATAGTGGTTTTTATGCATTTTTTGGCGATTTCGGGCTGCAAGACACATTTCAAGAGTGAATTGCGCTGAAATCAGTTGAGATAGACACGGACAAGCTGCATTTGAAATTTTCAGCATTGAACGTAGATTTCGACGGTCCAAGTCTCGATTTTCCAGGTTCAAGGAAACCAGCGCACGAGGGCATCAAATTGCGGTACCCCCGCAAAGTCGCAGCGAAAGGGCTGGGAGATAGACTGACAGTTTGCGAACATAAACCGCAATAGGTTTTCGCGCGTCTCGTGAGCATTAGCACAAATTTCTTGTTTAATTTTTGCCAGGTTTTTTCACATTTTTAACGTTTTTTTTATTTTTATAAAAAAGCGTTCATAGAAATTTGAAATTTTCACCAATAACGTCGAAAAGCATTTCTAAAGCCATTTAAATGAATTAATAGGCTATAAGTGTGATAGTTTATTTACTTAGTCTAGTAATACTTGGTCGTATGACGACGCAGTTTATAAAAAATAAATAAAATTGTCTCTTTATTTTTTAGTTCTAGCTAAGTGCACTTATCGGTGTATTATTAGGTTTTAGGCAAGAAGTTGAACAAATTAGGGCTAACGTTTTTTATCAACGTTTTAAAACTTTTTATTTCTATTTCTGCCACTTTTTACGTTTTGTAACGTTTTTTTTCTGGAGCGGTTTTTACATCTGGCTGACGAAACGACTGCTTCTAAGTTCTATCTTAGCGTTTTGACTGTTGCGTCAGCTGCGTGTGTCGCGTAAATTCTCCCGTTCTCTGTGTACGTTGCGTTGGACGAAAGGCATTTATGTGGACTGGTTACTTTGAATCCGCTTTAAGAACGCATTCTCAGTTCGCCATGTAATCGTTCGTTTTAACGTGACCACAGCAGTGACAGATGCAGCCGCGGATCACAACTGCGAAGGATCGTCAATTCGTAATCCGCAGCGAAGCTATTTTGCAGGCGCGCACAAGCGAGGGCGATCGCAGTAGCGTTATGGGGGCGTTTACACGATGCAGCAAACGTCCAGCAAACTTCCAGCAAATGTATTCAGAAGACACGTGCTAATGCTGGACTTTTGCTGGATCGTGTAAACACCCTATTACCAAATAGGGTACGTGCAACAATACCGGATATCGCATTTCACAGACCCATTCACCTAAATCAGTACCCTGCAACCATCGGAATATTCGACTCTTACAAAGGCATTGTCGCTAATTGGACAATTGGGAGGTAGAAATATTAACAAATTAATGCCTGTTCAGTTCGGCCTTATTTACAACCGGACAAATAGCCAAAATACCGGACTATCGTGCGGTCATGTTTCTAACGACATATTGCTGTTTAAAATTTTAAAGTTTTTGTCTTAGCACGGCAAAAAAAAATCTCAGATTGCTCTACTGTAAACAGCAGCGGCGTCGTTCGTTAAACGCTGCACCTGGACTACACAGAATGGGCTATTTTCGTACCAAACTTTGTATTTTTTTCAAAGAAAACTTTCGAACAAGAAAAAATCTTCCGACAGGCCAAAATGTAGGCTCCCCTCCTCTGCAACGACGTAACTGGTAAACATATAAGTTTTTAAAATGTGTGTTTGATGTCAGCCAATATTGGCCACGCTATGGTAGGCCTATGTATAGGCTAGGGATCTAATCACGGCATCGGGATTTTGTGCAGATCCACCCTCCCAGTCCCGCTGCTCGGCGAAGTGATGTCATGGCTGATTGGGTTAGCGGACCTCGTCACAATGCAATCTCCAATCGTCTGACACTGCAGTCTGTACTAATAACAGTATTTCGCCATAGTACGGTGCACCGCACGTTGTTCTACGGATTCGTTTTCTAATTAACTCGCGGGCTAGCCGGCGCATGCGCACTGCGTTCTTAATGCCGTCGTCGTCTTCTTTGAACGACCGAGTCGGAGCATCTGTCGGCCAGTTGCTAGTCTGCACCGGTTCTCAAGACTCAGTTGTCCGACCGGAAGTATTCGAAGAACAGCGCCCGTGACGTCATCAAGACGTCACAGGTTCATCTAGCGCGATGACGTCACTGATGGCGATTGCACTTCGCCGATTTTTGCTCGTGGCGTTCGCGGCCGTTTTTGTTTCAGGTAATTTGAAATATTTAACTAGGCCTAACAGCCATATTTTGTCCAAATAGTTTGAATTAGTATTTTAGCTACATCTGGTAACAATATTGCATGCAAATATATCATCGTTTGCCTGAATTATGAAAGAAAGAAAAAGGGTGCCTTTTTATGAAACACCGTGTATATCATTGAACACCACAAGAGCACCAGCCAAATAGCATCTAAATTCGTCAAACGGTCAAACAGGGTGCACGAATGTAACAGACGACAGAGAGACAGACGTACCACGCTATGAAAAAAATGTGTGGCTATAGGCGGAATCACGTTTTAGAGCGATGTCGCCCAATAGCGTTCTTGAACTAAACTAAACTAGTGAAATGTACGCTATGAGCTATGCACATCTGTCATGGGTTTTAGTCGCTGTGATTTTGTTCTTGTGTAGCACAGACCGAAGGAGATATGGGTTACGATTATGATGATGCTTATGACGAACTCTATATGGACAATAACCTCGGTAAGTTCTTAGCGTCATTTATGACGCGCTACAGCTCTGCCGTATGAACGTTTATGGCACGATGTGTCGTTCATCTGTCCGTCTCTTTGTTGTCTGTTTGTGGTTAAGCCTTGGATCGTAGAGGAAAATTTTTTACAGCTAAGGATAATTAGCCGACGCTCTCTGGTTACAAAATTTGTGAGCTGCCGTGTAAAAGCAACATTTTTAAATTTGGGGTTAAATGAAAAAGAGAGGTAAGAACAATGTGCGTCGTTTTTCAACGGAAATCTGGCCAGAGGTCTATCTCGGAAACGGTAAGAGATAAGACCAAGATTGCTACTGATCATTAAAAAAGTCGCATATTGGCTTTCAAATGACATGAGAATCATTGCCCTTGGATGAAATTGAAAGTCAGCACGCGTTATTGTGGCTAAACGAGATATCACCAAGGTTGCTATTTATCGCTTATAGCAAATCGCAAACTCCTGTTCAGATGAGATAAAAATCATCGACCTTGGATGACCTTCAATGTTAGTACTGCAACAAAAACTGTATAGGCTGTAGCGCGTCTTCCTTAGCGACAGCTGGGTTTACTTGTCGTTATTAGGGTTTATTTTTCGACTAAGATACATAGTCGTCAAACTAAAAAATAATTTAGCCGTGAAAAAGTAGACTATCTCCAACTTCAAACAAGCTGGGTCAAACACTTGAAGTCAAAATAATATGTTCTCTCCTGTTCCTCTCATCGTTCATTCCACTTTTTACGCGCGTACATTGAAAAAGTTTTATCTTTATTGTTTCAGTAGCGGGAGATATTATTACGTTAGAATATACAACACAAATAACGCAGGTAAACAATAAATCACTGAGTGGCTCATTGTACAATGTCAAAAACAGCTATGCGAAAACCGTTTTAAAAATATTTTTTCATAGAATACTTTTCCAATTTACTGATAGAGCTAGATCGAAGAATAGAAACCTATTGGCAAATTGTGCTGTTATCGTTGTTGAGTGCAGAACTTGGTCTAGAGCCGTCGTTTGACGTGGCTGTCGTCAACGTGACTGTAGTAGTCGGTCAGACTGCTGTTCTGCCGTGCTCCATCGAGTACCTCGGTAACTTCAAGGTCTGAAAAATTGTTCGTTTTTACGCATTAACGAACTTTCCGAGGTACCGACATTGATTACCTGGAACAACCTTCAAAAATGAGGGTTTATAGTGTTTTTTTATATTTTAACAGAAAATTGCACCAAAATTTGTGGAGATAAATAAATCAAAACAATCTCGAGCCGTAAGCAATTTTTGGCATAAAACGTAGATTTTGAGAGTTTGAGTTGTAATCTCAAGTTCAAAGAGTCCCCACATACGTAGGCGTTAAAATGTAGAAACCCTTTCAAAACGTGTTATTGTTTTTACTGCACGTTGTGCACTGTTTTTTGCTTTAGGCCCATGTATTTTTTCTGAGTTATTTTCTTGGACAGTCTGTGGCTACAAAATTATTTAAAAAACAAAATATTTGCTGTTACAAAAAGAAAAAACGACGAAAGCATATAGATTCCTATCTCAGTGCCATGCTAATACTCGCAACCGTCGCAACTTTAGCCGCGCATTAAATTACATACGCTCGGTATATCCAGGTAGCCTCTATGCGCCGTATGACAGCGCTGCAAAAGATCTTTCATGCAGTAAGCCTTTCTAGCCGCCTAGCCAAAGTTTAGAGATGCGAGGGACAAACAGATAGTCTAAACCGTGGTTTTATTCAGCTCAACGCAGTCGCTTCTATCCTAGCATTTTGCGTCAGCTGTTTTTTGTTTAGTCCCACTTTCATGCGTTTGTTGCACACGTTGCGTACGTTGCGTTTGATGAAAATAAAGCAAAAAAGGCACTGAAGCAACTGTAAAATATTGATTTAAGTTCGTTTCTTGCGAGCTTATTAACACATTTATTTCTTTTGCGAATAAATATGCTAAAGCTATACGGTAATAGTTTTGACGTGTTTTAGATGCAATCTGTTAATCTCATTTGGCGAAATTCAAAGCTGGTTTACAAATAAATGAATTGCATATTTGTTGTATTAACGCTTTTTACAACCTTTTCGTCTTAGCTTGTCATTTTTTTGCGTCTGCTGTAAGCCTGTAACTAACCGTATTTCATATTAATAAATAAAATAAATAAAGAAATAAATAAAGTAAATAAATAAAACATCAGACAGTAAAAGCCGAGAATTAGGTCTACGTACTGAATTTTTTTTAGCCGAAGAACCGAGACGTACAATGAAGTATCGTATCAATTAATGTTCGATAAATACTGCGTGCATCTCTAGCGATGGAGATCAGTCGACAAGCCGGTAGACTGTAAGTGACGGGCGGCCGTTGAAGAGTTGATGCAATTATGCTGTCTGTGTGAAATAGGAGGCTGAGTTGCCCTGAGCAAGTATCACCGTGCAACATTTCACAGTCTGTTGATGCAATTATGCGGTCTGTTAGCATCTGTCGTGAAGACGCTGCGACATTATCTATTCAGCATCGTATAGAGCATTGCACTGATACGCCAGCATGACAACGCCACCTGGCCTATCATCAACACAACAATTAACCCCACCCCTTGCCTCAGCCAATTCTCCGCAGTGGCGTTGTGGGCGGGGGAGGCAGTGAGGGCAATTGCAATCCCCTGAATTTTGAGCTGCCGAAAAATTGTCGAAAAGTTTTATTTTTGTCCATAAGTTTTCGTCCATGCAGAAATGCAAAATTTTGACTCTCGCCGCGGCTCATTTGCAAACTGCAAGCAACTTTGATCAAGCTATTAATCTAACTATTGCATGTGTGCTCAGGTAAATTCAGCCTCCTACCCTCTGCGGAACGAGAAATGAGTAGTAGCTTATGTGCTAGTGTGCATGGCTAATTAAAGCGGTGGTATAATTGCTGGCTGCACGAGCAATGGCCGACCTTGTTTACAAACTGGTATATGGCTGAGAAAAAATCACATGCTACGGATCTACTGGTTGTAGCCCTAAGACTAAAACTGTTACAATCAGTGACATAAATAACTTGCATATAAACCGCGTATAACATTATAATATATATATATATATATATATATATATATATATATATAT